>Ga0335070_10000683_pt1 | contig 38379 bp, 35 predicted proteins | sample Lox_Sample_13_FD_206722 | JGI IMG/M metagenome (GOLD analysis project Ga0335070, IMG submission 206722) | Soil microbial communities from Loxahatchee National Wildlife Refuge, Florida, United States - Lox_Sample_1.3 | ecosystem: Environmental > Terrestrial > Soil > Wetlands | place: USA... | reverse complement strand
AATTTCTTAATTTCAGAAATAATTTCTATTTTATTAAAATTATTATTCATTTATTGTAATATTTTTAATATTTAATTTTTTTGTTTTATAATTAAAACTATATATTTTATTATTAAATTCTAATTTATTTGTTAATAATATCATATTAGGATCTTGTGGAAAAATTCCAATAAACCATAATGCACATATAATATTATCACAAACAAGTTTTACTAAGTCTCCATAATCATCAAATTTAAAATAAATATTATAAAATTTATAAACATCAATATTAACTCCCATTGCATCATAAACAGATATGATAATATTAACACAATCTTTTGTTAATTCATCATAAAAAGTTTCATTCCATTTTTGTTTAGACAAAAATAGTTTATTAATTAAATATTCATTCAAAATATTATAATTATTATCATCATTATATAAAATCATATTACAAATATATTAAATTTTATTAATTATTTCATTTATTTTATTACAAATAAGATTAATTTGATTATCTATATCATTTAAAAATTCTTTTTCCCAAATATATATTATATGACATTTAAAATTTTCTTCAAGAAATTGCTTCTTTTTTAAATCTTTTTCTTTTTGCTTTTTAGAATTATGATATTGTTCATTCCATTCTAAACATATATTATAATCAGATATATAACCATCTATATAATATCGTTGAAATTTTCTTTCTTTACCATTTAATGCGTGTTGAATTGGTAATTTAAGTTTTTCAGAAATTAAATCTAAATATATTATTGAATTTGGATTATATCTTGGAATATGTTTTAGCCATATTTCTCCATATCTTTCAATTGTTGTTTTTTCAATTTTTTTATCTCTACATTTAGGACAACCATGTTCATTATTTATAAAGCATTCATAATTAACATACCATTCTTTATTACAAATATTACATTTTAAATGAATATTTTTTTCTTTAATATTCATATATATGAATGGTTCTATTAATTCATAATTTAATACTTTGCATCTTTGTAAAATATTAAAATTTACATCATTTTGTGATTTTTTTAAATTACCAGCACATTTAGGACATCCTTGATTATCATTAATAAATGTATCATATGACACACACCATTCATAATTATCATTATTACATATTAAATATATATTTTTTTCATCAAAATTTTTATATATAAATGGTTCTATTAATGTATAATTTTTTTCTTTACATTTTTGTAAAATTTTTTGTTTTACAAATTCTTGAGTTAATTTTAATTTACCAGAACATTTAGGACATCCTCTATTAGAATTAATAAATTTATTATATGTTGTATACCATTCGTATCCATCATTTAAACATTTTAAATGAATGTTTTTTTCATGAGAATTTTTACGTATAAATGATTCAAGTAAAATATATTTTTTTTCATTACATTTTTGTAAAACATTATTCAACGCTTCTTGTTGTGATAATTTAGCTGTTTTTGAACATTTAGCACATCCATGATTATTACTTATAAAAGTACTATAACAAACATACCATTCATATCCATCATTTAAACATCTTAAATGAATATTTTTTTCTTTATTATTTTTATATACAAAAGGCTCAATTAATTCATAATTTTTTTCTTCACATTTTTTTAATATTCTTTCTTTAACCTTTTGTTGTGCTAATTTTAGAACATTTCCACACTTAGGGCAACCAGAATTTTTATTGATAAAACAATAATATGAACAATTCCATTCATAATTACAAATATTACATTTAAACTTTAAATTTTTAATATAATTATTTTTATATATAAAATCTTTATTTAAAAAAATATAATTTTTTTCTTTACATTTTTCTTTTATTATTTGTTCTACAAATTCTTGTAATAATTTTTTTGGCATATAAAATTTATTTTTTATGTTTTTCTCTTAATTTATTAATTAAATTTTTCATTAATTCATGTGTACTTATATTTGAAAATTTACTAATATATGATTCGCCATCCATTACAATTGAAAGTTCCCGACGTTTATTTTCAATTATTTCAAATATATGTTCATCAATACTATTTTGAAAAATTAAAGAATATATATTTACACTAAACTGCTGCGAAATACGATGTATACGGTCTGAAATTTGATCAAACCACCCAGGAACATAGGGTTGAAACAATAAAAATAATTTTGATGAAGCAGTAAGTGTTAATCCTTCCTTAGTAGTTTCAAAACTACCTAAAAATATTTTTATTTTACTATTTGGATCTTGAAATTCTTTAACCATATTATTTCTTACTTCTAAATCTTTTTCATCACCAGTATGAAGAACCGCAATTTCGCCATATTTTTCTTTTAGTATATTCAATGGCTCTTTAAAAAAATCAACAATAACAACCTTTTCTCCTGTTTCTAAAATATTATCAATAATTTCAGTAATATTTTTAACTTTTAACATTGATAAATATTTTCTTAATTTTATCATTATAGATAATGGATCGATTATTTTTTTATTTAATAATTCATCTAATTCGCCTTCTTCAATTTTATAATAAGTATTATATTCTTCATCTGTCATTTCAAAATTAATATTTTGATAATTTTTAGGTGGTAAATCAAGACATTCACTTTTTCTTTTTCTATGTGTAAATGGAGCAATATTATAATATAATTCTTCCAATTTTTTTTCATCTAAATTTTCATCATATCCACCAATTTCAGGATTATATTTAATACCACAATAATATTCTTTAAAAAATGTTCTATTTGGAAAATCTAAAGGCGAAATTTCATGTAATAAATTGTACATTTCCAAAGCTTTAGAAGGACAGGGCGTTCCTGAAAGAAAAACTTTAGAGGGTTTATTATCGATAAAAATATTATCTGTAAAAATTTTTTTATAATTAATATAAGTATTTGATTTATTGTTTTTTAAAGCATGTGCTTCATCACAAATTAATGCATTAATTTTTCCAATATTTAATTTATTAAATTTTTCAATACAATATTTACTATTTGAAGAATTAAAAAAATTATAATTAAAAATAATATATTTACTTTCGTCAATTGTATATTTATTTTTCTTCTTTGGCCATCCAACAATATATGCTTTACTATTTGTAAATTTATTTATTTCATTATAATAATTAAATTTTAAATTATTAGGTGTAATAACAATAACTTTATTAAAATTACACATTTCAATATATGTTAAACTAGAAAGACTTTTTCCCAGTCCCATTTCATGCGAAATTAATATATTTTTAACTTTATAAGTAAATGCACTTGCTATTATTTGATGTTTATGTAATTTTACATTTTCTTTAAGATTTTTATGAACTTGTTCACTATATTGTTCCCAATTATTATCTAATTCTTGTTTAAAAGCAAGCCATTCTTCTTTCTTTTTTTCTAATTCATTAATTTTAGCTTGTTTTTCTTTTTCAGCTGCATCAATTTTTTTTACTTGTTCGATAAAAATTTCTTTACCACTAACACCAACAAAATCAAAATGTATAAGATTTGATCCTTTATACATTTTAATGAGTAAATATAATGCTTTTGTTGTTAAAATCCAACAACTAGTATTACTATCAAATTTTCTAATATCATAAGGTAAATTTTTAATTCTTTCAATCAACTGAATATTATATGGAAAATTAAGAGCATATTTTTGTGCTCTACCAAGACGTTGGCAAGTAACTTTAAAAATAAAATTAAGCATTAAAAATAAAAAATTTTAGATATAAAACACAAATATATAATATATATCTAAAATTTCAAAGGATTTTTATAATTAATATTTAAATAACATCTGTTTTAGTTATAGAATCATGTACAACAATAATAATTCTATCATCAACAGGTAATGTTAGCTTACCAGCAGTACAGCTTTCTAAAAAATCAATCTTGAATTCACCAAAATAATTTCCAATTTTATTAGTATCTTTTAATCTAAATTGATATATTAAATGAAATTTTTTAAATTCAGTAAATGATAAATTTGGAGTTTCAACATTTAATTTTGCTGGAACATTTGCTATTTTATATTTTCCTGTTTCTGAATCAATCATAGAAAAAGTTATAGCGCAATTTTCCAACATTTCTTGTGTTAAACTATAATTTTCTATTATAGAATCTGAAATTTCAAAAACTAATTTAGGTAAACTACTATTTTTTTTTATAAAAAAAATCATATTAATATTTTTATTTTATTAATTTACAAATCCTGTACTATACCATGAATTTGTTGTATCATTAAACATTAATTCTACTGCGCCATAATTTGTATTTATTGATGTTGTTGAATTGCCATCAATATTTTTACCATTACCATCAATAATTATATTATAAGTAAAAGCATTACCAGAAATATCTTTTATTTTAAATGTAGTATTATTAATTGGAGTTGAATTTAATGTTATTGTAATACCTGTTGTATGATTTATTAATAATTTAAGTTCAGAACCAAATAATGTTGTATTACCTGTTACAATTATTATATTATAAGATACTTCTTTATTTGTTATATTAGAATAAAATGTATTATTTATATTACTATTATCAAAATTTTTATTTAATATATTTTCTTGAAAATTATTTCCAATACTATTTTGTTGAAATGAGTTATTAATATTATTTTCTTGAAAATTATTTCCAATGCTATTTTGTTGAAATGAATCATTAACAATTATATTATTATAAAAATTATTATCAATTTTATTATAAAAAAATCCATTTCCAATTATATTGTGATTAAATTCTATACCAATTTCATTTCTATAAAAATTATTACCAATTTTATTATTATAAAAATTATTAGTTATAAAATTATATACAAAACTAGTACCAGTTAATATATTGTTATAAAAATTATTACCTACAGTATTATAATAAAAATCATAAATATTATTATTATAAAAATAATTACCAATTGTATTATTATTAAAAGAATTAATAGTATTATTATTAAAAAAGTTACCTACAGTATTATAATAAAAATTATCTCCAATAATATTGCTATAAAATTTATTTCCAATTTCATTATTGTTAAAATAATCTGTTATAATATTAGTATCAAAAGAATTACCAACGACATTATTATTAAAATTTGCTCCAATTAAATTATTTTGAAATTCAAAATTTAAATTATTATTATAAAAATTAATATCAATTATATTATTATAAAAATAATCATTAATTTCATTATCATAAAAATTATTTGATATTTTATTATGATTAAAATTATTATTAATAAAATTACTTTGAAAAATATTACTAATTATATTACTATCAAATAAAATATTAATATTATTATCATTAAATTCATTATATGTAATATTTCTTTGAAACTTTTTATTAATAGTATTATTATTAAATTTATTACCTACAATACAATTTTTTATAAAATCACTATCAATATTATTATTAAAAAAATAATCAGCATTTATTGTATTCCAAAGAGAATTATTATTTATTTTAACATTTATAATATTAAATTCACTTCCAGATACTAATAAAAATAAATAAAAAATAATATTATTATGTAAATCAGTTAAATCATAATAATATTCAATATAATCTTTATTTAATTTTCCTATTTCAATATTTCTATAGCCTAATCCTATTGTTCCGCCAGAAGTACCACCTGTAATAATTCCACTACTATTTGTTAAGTCATCAATTAATGTAAATGTATAAAAATCTTTATAATCAACATTAGGTATTGAATTATTAATAATAAGATTATTTGTTAAAATACCTCCAATATCAAAATTATTAGTAACTGATGTCCATGACCAATATTGAGTATTTGTCGTTATATTTAACCATAATTTCCAATTAGAATTTATACTAGGATCAGTACCACCAGTTACATTAAATTTAGCTACATATAAATTTCCATCAATAGGACTCTTTGATACATTATTTTTATTATATGCTGAACTAACATTCCATAATGTTGCATTAACAGCCCATCTTCTAAATTTTACATTACGCCAATCATAATATGTTGATAAATTTATATTTGTATCTTTTCTATATGTAATTTTTCCTTTTCTAAATGTACCGCCTGTATATCTTTGTAATGATTGATCCCATGTTCCATCTTCACAAGAATTATCATAAATATCATATTCAATAATATCATTAGGATATTTTTCAGATTTAACTAAATTACTAATTTTATTTGTTTCTAAAGCATATAATATTAATGGTTCTGTATTTCCTGATAATATTTCACTTGTATTTTGTAATTGATATATTGTTTTAAAATCTGTAATTCTATAATATTGCCCTTTAGTTAATGTTCCACCTGTTAGCATATTATATAATTGAGTATATGTTTTATTAACTAATAAAACAGTATTTCCTGTTAAACTATCAATATATTGTTTATCAGGTATCCAACGAGGATTATTAATATTATTAGAATAATAATTATTTAATGCTTGTAATCCATTTTGATTAATTATATATCCTGCTGTATTTCCACTTGTTGTTGATTGTAATTTTAATGTAGATTTAGTAGTTCCAGTAAAATACATTAAGATTTTTGAATTATTAACACCATTATAATAATTTGATAATTCAACTAATGATGAATTAATATAAAAATAAGCACCAAAACTACTTAATTCGCCTAATCTAAAATTATAATTATTAATATCAATGTCAGTATTTTTTATTAAATTTCCACCTAATTCAACATTTTTATTATTTAATGTTAAACCATTTGTTGCTCCACTAACTAAAATGCTTGAACTTCCTGTAAAATTATTAAATCTATAATCTAAATAACCTTTATCAATAACAGATCTATTATTATAATTAGCTGAATCATCTTCTAAATATTGTAATTTTCTTATATTTGTATTACCAGATAAACTTAATGTATCACCTGTTAATTGATATACTTTATCATTAATTAAATTTATTTTTGTTGTAAAAACTGATGACATTATTTAATTTTTATATAAATAGTTAAATAGTAATTATAAATTATTAATATAATTCTCTAAATTTTAAAGTTGCACGAACATTTGCTGTACCACTAAGTGATGTTATAACAACTGATAAATTTTTTGGGTTTGCTCCATTTATATCTAAGGATAATGGCAATCTAATAAAAATATTATTTAAAAAACTATATTGTATACCACCAGCACTTGCCGGTAAATATCCAGCATCAATAACTTCACCACCTGTAACTGTTGTACCAGCAACGTCATATTCAACAATAGAATTTGTACTAACTGATGTAAATGATGGTGAACCGCCTAATGTACCATTATGAACAATTTCATAATAAATATCAGAATCTGAAAAAATATTAAATTGTTCAGGCGAAATAATTCCTCTATTAACAATACTATTAAAAGTTGTTTTAGGTCTTATACTTAATATAGCTCGTCTTGTAGTAACAGCTATTGCTGTTGCTCCATTACTTGCAGTATGCATAATGCCATATTCTTTAGTTCCACCTTCACTCATTACAACAGAACATAATTGTTTCATTATTGTTGTGGAAGCAACAGTACCAGTATTTCTTAATTCATATCTTAAAGGTAAATTAGCTGTTGTCATATAAACAGTATTAATACTATTAGCATTTAATACTTGATGACAATAATATGTAATACCATTAATATTAAAACCAAATCTTATACGCCCAACCCCAAGCCATTCAAAATCAATAATAAATATTTGTGCTTTAGACATATCTAATTGAAGTTGAGATTGGCCAGTTCCATCTAATTTATCAATATTCCATGATGATTGATTAATACTATTATTTACGACAGAACCAGATGTATATGTTCTAACAACTATTTTTAAATTAGTACCATCTTGTTCAAAAAATAAACCATTACTATCATCAAATAAGCCTAATCTTTGTGTTACATTTGTTTTTTTTGCACCCATAACACCAGTCATAAGAAGTGTTTGAGAACGTCCTGGTTGATAACGAAAATAATCAAATGATTGTCTAATTAAAACACATCCATTAACAGTAGTTGCAGATAATTGAATAGCAGATTCATTTGGTAAATGAGTAATACTACCTCCACTAGGAAAATATGATTGCCAAAATAATGGATTAGTACCATATTGAAAAACAGTATCAATCAATGAATATGGTTCTGAAACTCTTAATCTTCCAAAACTATCATTTGATGCTGAATCGCCTAAAATAATAGGTTGTTTATTTAAATTTGTTTGTATTAATGCCATATTTAATTATAAATTTAATCTTGCTTGTATAATTTGATTATTTAAAGTTTCAAAATCATAATTTTCTAAAACTTTAATTTTATAATATTCCCAATCACCACTACCATCAATTTTAGACCAAATAACAATTAAATCAATAACATAATTAAATTCTGTTATTGCTTCTTCTAATGAATTAACTGTATAAATAGGATCATAATTTGATAAATCTCTGTTACAAGTAAAAAATGCATCTTGTTTTAATTCATCTAATGAATTTGGTTCTGTAGTATTTAATATATCTTCATTATTTTCATCAACACCTGTTGTTGCATTACAATTCATCCAATTTGCACATACTAATCTAAGTTCCATTGATTGTATTATAATTTCTTTACCTACTCTATTACTTACAAAAAATTTTTGTCTTAATATTTCAGCAAATGAATTAATATTATTATAATCTTTTCCATTTATAGCAATATATTGAAATATTTCTCTAGCTAATTCTTTAGATATTAAATCACTTGAATCATTATTTTGTGCTGGATGACCATTTAGTACAAATCCTAAATTAATAAACATATTATGCGAGTTTAGTTGATATTGTTAATGTATTTGTTGATGCACCTCCAAAAACAGATTTTATCATTAATCTTTCTGTTGGAAAAATATTCCATATCCAATATAATGTAACAGAACCACTAGGATTTACATAAATATTATCTAATCCTGTTAAATCTTTTGTAATATCTTTCCAATTAACATCATCAGTATCAACACATGAAGATTTTAATGGAATTTGAAATGTTACAGTTATTCTACTACTAGCACCTGCACTTCCAACAAGTCCTATAAAAAAATTTTCATATCCTGATACATATAAAACATCTCTTGTTGTACCAGATGCTTGATTACTATAATCTATTGGTTCAGATTGATCAGTATAATGCGACCATTCAGGTGATTGATTTACAATTTTTTCAACATCAAGATCATAATCTATAACATTTTCTAATGCTTGATAATAAATAAACATACTATCACCACTTAATAATGATGGTAAACTACTATCAATATCAATAGCATATATTGATGAATCATTTAGTAGAGGACCATCAACACCTAATTGACTATCAGGTTTTGTATCTATATATGATGTTGTTATGTTATCATTTATTTTTGTTAATAATTTATAATTACCAGTATTTCCACTTATTGTTCTATAAATATATCTTCCAACTGTACCAGTACCAGTTGCACCAGTAGGAATATTTGTTAATGGTACTGTTTTATTATTTGTAGTTGCTATAATAGTACTTGATACTGTTCCTAATGCTGTTTGTCCACCATATTGATTAACAAAAGTAACTTTATAACTATGTGCACCAAGATTAACACTTCCTCCTGTAGTTGGAGAACCAGCTGTTAATGCACCTGGTGCAGTGTTATTATTAGTTGCATCATTTATTGTTGTACCACTCAACCATGAACTAGGTGCTCCAATAATAAAACCGGGATAATTTTGTTTAGCAATTAATTTAATTGTTGTTTTATCAAATTTATCAAACATATTTTTAACAATAATTCTTTTTGAATTATTATCAATACTATAAGATGTCGTTTTATAATTACCAACAATAATATCTGTCATTTTAACTATTTAAATTTATATTTTCTTTATAATATTTTTCAAGTTTAATATCATAATTATTTTCATAATATTTAGGGCCATTATATAAACTTGCAAATAATTTCCAATTTTTATTTTTTAATGCATCATATTTATTTCCATTAGAATCATTTTTTATAAAATTAATAAATGCTTGTAATTGTAAATCTTCATTTTTATACATATCATTAACATAATCAAGTACACTATTATAGCCACAAGATTTAAAATTAAATCCCATTATTTGAAATAATCCCCAACTAGCAGATAATAATGCACATTCTTGATTTATTAATTTAGCTTTTTCTAATCTTTTATATTGATCTTCTGAATAATATTGTGTTGTCCATTTTTGATACAATATATTTTCATTACCTTTAATATATTTATTTGGATCTATATTATGATTTAATAATTCTTTCCAAAATATATGTCCTTCAAATAATATTTTCGGTAAATTATTACTTAAAAATCCATTACCACCACTTTCGACACTTATAACAGCTTTAACTGCTGCTGGTTCTAAGCTATTTTCTTTAGCAACTTTAATTATTATTGAGTTATCCATATTTATTTTTCTTTTTTATAATTTTCATTATTATATAAATCAAAAAAACTTGACACATATATATCTTTTGCTACACTTCTATTCATTTCTTTCATTATCATATCTGTTGATTCATAGCAATATGTAAATTTTCTTGTTTTACCAAATAAATTTATACCAAAAACAATATAAATTGGCCAAAATATAAAATTTGTATATTTGTAAAATACGTTTACTACTTGTAAACTAATTATTAATTCAACAATTTTTTCTTGTTCTTCTTCAGTATATGGTTTTATTGGTTTTAATACACAAAAATCATCTTTTTCAAAATCATAATGTGCTTTAAATTTTCTAATATGAAAACCATTATCTATGCTCTCCCCAAGATATAGATTTTTTCCAATCCATAAAAAAGTTGCAGCATGACTTCCAATCCAATCATACTTTATGTTATATTTTTTTGCATAAACTTTCATCCACCAATCAATAGCTTTGGATAAAAAAGTTTGTTTGCCCTTTTCATTTCTTCCGTTTACTAAATAAACATCACCTGTTTTAATATCTTCTTCTTTCATAAATTATTATTTTTATTAAATATCTAAAATTATATATGTTATTGTTATTGTTAAAGTACTATTACCAGAAGGTGGAGACATATTAGTTAAATTACCTACATATAATGGTAAATTTCCACTTAATGCAACACCTAAATAATTAAAATCAACGTTTGTTATTGATTTATAATTTCTTGTTAAAAAATCAGCATCAGGCCCACCAGCTTCAGCAATTTCATCAATTCCATTATTACTAAATGATAAAAGATATTCATTTGCTGCATTATATATTATATTTCCATTTACCCAATTTAACATTGATATAACATTTAAAGGCATTATTATTTTATTAATACCTGGTGATGATAATATTTGTACATAAGTATTATTCATTATTTGTGTTGGGGTTAATGTTACACTTACTTTTTGTACAAGATTAGTTCCACCAATTGATGATTGAGCAACTCTTTTTACTTTTTTATCAGTATTATTCCAAACCATAACATCATCACTAGTTGAACCACTTAATGGAGTACAAGCAATAGCTAAATTCCCAGTTATTAAATGACAACCATAATTATATGACGATAATGAATTTAAGCAAAAATTATTTAATGATGCTAAAGTTATATTTGTTCCTTGTGCTCCAGGTGTATTATCAAATAATGATGTATTTGTTGAATTTATTATTGTTCTATTTGATGAATAACAAATACATGAATTACAACTATTTATAATACTAGCATAACTTGAACATCCAATCATATTATTATAGCCATTAAATACACTTCTAAAAGTATGATTTAAATCTGCAACAGCTGAATGACAAAGTATATTACTTGCTCCAAGTATAAATTCTGTACTTGATGTTGTTGTTGATGTATTACAAATTGTATTAGAGGTTCCAACAACAAGACCATAATTATTTTTTTCTATTTTATTACCAGTTCCTATTGTTAAATTTAAATTACTACAACAAATACTATTTAAGCTACTACCGCCAACAATTATTGAACAACAAGTACATGTATTTGATACATTGCCTATTTCTAATGTATCACATGAAATGCCATATTTAAATTTATTACTTGTTCCAAATGCACCTAAATTATTTATTTGTATTTCAGCATTACCGCCAGCTGGTGTTACATTAAAAACAAGACTACTAAATGTTATTCTCTTAACTTTTTTATCAGTTGGGCTCCAAGTTAGTAATAAATCATTAGAAGTTGAACCACTTAATGGAGTACAAATAATACCTAAATTAGATATTAGTGCATATGTACTATAATTACTTACTGGTAAACACAATGAAGTATTATAATTAGTAATTCCAATAAAAGTAGCATAATTAAAACAACCTGAATAGCCAGTTATACTATTACCTATACTATTTAATAATAGCATAGATGTACCACAACAAACACTATTACCATTTCCAAATATTTTAATATCATTTGTTGATTGTCCAATATAATTAGTATTACCTATTATAGTATGACAACCAAGTGAACTAGAAATAGTATTACCATATCCTAAAATTCTATTATATGTAGGTAATGCAGAATTTGTTGTTAATAAATTATTAGTTCCAATAACATTATAATATTGTTGACAAGTAAGACTATTACCACATCCAATCATTATACCATTAGAAGAATTACAAAAAATACCATTTCCATTAATAACATTTCCACAACTATTTAAATAAGTATTTGGAGATCCTATTATTAAATTACAATTACCATTAATTGTTGATGTTGATGTTATATTCGAAATATTATTATTACCACAAACAATACTATTTCCGAATCCAATATTATTACATCCAATAATAACTGATTTATTTATTAAATTATTTTTTCCAATACTTGGGGTTAAACCACTAGCAATTGTTAATGTATTTCCAGTATAATCATAAGTAAAATTACCATCAGCTCCAAATGTATTATTTTTATTATATTGTATTTGTTTATTTAAGCCAGCAGGATTTGCATTTGATGTACCACCAGATAAAAATATAGTATTTGATGTATTTGTTATTTTTAATAAAGTAGGAGTTAATGATGATATTGATTTAAATGTTAGTGTTGTACCCGATTTTTGATCAAAAATGCCTATTCCACTTCCTCTATTTGAACCATTTGTAATATCACCTGTTCCTGCTCCAACAGTTGCACCTGATATTACTATTTTATCTCCATTAGTTATTATTTTTGTTCCACCACTTGCAATTAATGTTCTTAACCTAATAGTAGTACCATTATATATTTCTTTAAAAATTTCATTTCCATTTCCAAGATTTTCACCAAGAACGCCTAATAGTGTTAAATCTATGTTTGATCTTTTTGGAGCCATTATTAATTATTTTAAATTTTATTATAAATAGTTAAAAAATAAGAACTATTTATGTAATAAATTTAAATAATTAATATAAAATTAAATTATTGTGTATTTATTGCTTATTAATTGAGTTTATTATTTTTTCAATATTAAATATATTAATATTGTCATATGGAAATTGACATGGAATATTTCCTGTAAAATCATATTCTTCTAAAAAAGATGCTGCTTCATAATTATAAATTATTTTAGCATCTGGTAAAATATTATCATGTATATTATATCCAAAAACTTTTGGAGATGTTGTTATCCAACATACTGTTGATTTTTTATTTAATGCTGCAAATGCATGTTGCATAAAACTATCTATAAGTAATGATTTTTTTACAAAAGGAATAATATGAAATAATTCAAGTACAGGTAAACTTAACCATTCTGTATTATCTAATTTAGGCTGATCTTCACGTCTTAAATGTAAAATTCTATAATCTTTACTATAATAATTTACTATTTTTTGTGCTTGTTCTATTGGAATATCTCTTGCCCAAGATTTTTTACTATTTTGTTCTATACTTCCGCCATTACTTTGTAATAAAAATATGGGTTTACCATTAAACGGCTTAATTTTATCTTTAACAATTTCTGTTAATCTTGGGTTTAATATTATTTCTGGATAAATTCCATCATGTTTTATATTTAATAAATCACACCATATTTCAGTTAAATGCTTTTGTCTTAACAAATATGGCTCTGTTTGATATGGTTCAAGTGCAAATATTTTTATATTATCATTATTTTTTATATAATTTTCATAAAAATATGATGTTTGATTAAACAAATAAGTTCTATATATTTTATTATTAAAAGTAAATGGTGGTTCGTAACCACTAATAACAATTATATTATATTCAGAATATTGTTTTTTTATTGCTCTAATAACAGCTGTAGACATTATTGATTTACCTAAACCACCATTAACAAGAAATGTTATGTTTTTATTCATGTTATAAATTTTTATAATTTATTATAAATAGTAAATTTTAATAAAAAATTCTATTTATAATTTAAACTATTTATAAAAAAATATTTATATGCGTTTTAATTCTAAAGAAAATTTAAATAATATTTGGTTTCAACAAAAAGAAAGTGATATTTTAGATTTATCTGGAAATACTAATATTAAAGGTGGAATAAATATTTCAGGTAAATTAAAATTAAAAATAGATAATAATAAAACAATAGATAATTTATGGTTTAATTATATTGAAAATAAATTTATTAATTTATCTGGAGAAACAATTAATTCTAACAAAGAATATTTAATTAATAATAAATCTTTTTTAAATATTAATAAAAATAAATCATTAATAATAGGTAATAATAATTTTAAAAATATTATTATAAATAATAACATAGGATTAGGTATTGAAAATCCAATCGCAATTATAGATATATTCGCAACAGGTAATACTAATGGTTTTAGATTAATAGATGGAAATCAACAAAATGATTATATTTTAACAACAGACAATAATGGTATTGGAAAATGGAAACCAAAATTTAAAAGTTTTAATATTAAATATTTAAGTAATGGCAAAAATAAATTTAGACATAATTTAAATATGATTCCATCAAATATTTCATTTTATGGTAATAATCAATCACAATATCTTAAATGGAGTTATGATGATAGTGGACTTGATCAATATAATGAAATTAATATTTATACAAATGAAGAATTAATTAATATTATTATTAATATAATTTAAAATTAAAATAATATTAATTAATTCAAATAAATGAAATTTTATGTCAGATAGTTTAAGTAGTATTTCAAATTCTGTAATTTTTAAAGAAACTTTTAATAATGCTTACAATATTATGTCTAATAAATATACAAAAGGATCTCCTTTTAATATTAGTATAAATAATGGTATTGTAAGTTTTAATGGAACTTCTTCAAAAATCACCTATAAAACTATAAACCCTTGTTATACATTTCGTTTTAAATTTAAAACATCTATTAACAATCAAAAAATACTTCGTTTATCTTCAACTCAATCGATTTCTATAAACAGTTCAAATCAAATAACATCAACCGGGTTAAGTTCACCAATATATTATGTTAATAGTATACAAACACAATCTATTACATTAAATACTTGGAATGAAATAGTTATTACAACCACAACAAAAGTTAAATGTTCTGATTTACAATTAGGATTTGATACAACCTATTATTATGGGCAATTAGATATATTTGAGATCTATAATCGAGCTTTAAATGCATCAGAAATTTTATTACTATATCAAAGTAAATTATATACTAATCAGAATAATCAATTGCTTTTGTTACTTGATTTTGATTCAACTCAAGGAGTATTAAATGATTTAACAGGTAAAAATATTTTAAATGCTTCAAATGTATCTATAAAAAAAATAGGCAAAACGTATTCTGCTTATTTTAATGGAGCAACTGCAAAAATAGATTGTGGAAGTGATTTTATAGGGACTAAAAATGTTACAGTTGGGGTATGGCTTAAAAGAGCAGGTAATGGAAGTGGCACACATTCTAGAATTTTAACTAATAATCAATTTTTGATGGCCGATGCTGGAGCTTTCACCAATAATGGCGGACAATTTACATCAGATAATTATGCTGGAAGTTATTTACAAATTTCAACATATAGCAAAAATTATTTTGAATTCATAATTCTATGCAGAAATGGTATTAATTCCGCATTAGGAAGATATAATGATACACTTACATTTGGAGCATCTGGAACCCCAACTACCGGAATAACTAATATTTTTATAGGAAATAATTTAGCAGGTAATGAAGCTTTCAAAGGATATATTGCTAAATTGCAAGTATATGAAGGTATACCTTCTAATATAAATAATTTTGCTGCTCAACTATATAATAGTCAAAAAATAATATTAGGATTATAATGACAAAACTTTTAGACATAAATTTTAATAAAGGATCATATATATCTAGTACTGGACAAATAGGAATTAATTCTAATACTACATTTTTAAAATTAGAAAAAGGGTATTGTTTATTTTGCAAAAATACTCAATATGTTTCATTAGGAACATTAAATAATGTTAAAACTATAATATTTGGAATTAAATCTAAAGGGGATTCAACTATTATAAAAGATAATACAACAATTAAATTACAAATAACCGCTGGAAATTTATCTGGTCAAGATAATGCTTATGTAGATAATATAAATATATCTTCTATAATATTTAATAAATGGCAATTTATAATAGTTGAATTTAATAATGCTATTAATTTTACAGATTTAAGAATTGCTAGCAGTAATAATATTTATATTTCAGATTTTAAATGTTATGATTATATACTATCTACGATTGATAAAAATAATTTATATATAGCATTTTTAAATAAAAAATCTATTGTAAAACTAAAATCAAATTTTATATATCCCAAACCATCATTAATATCTGATTTAGGCTTAATTGCGGCATACAATATGAAACCTGTTGGTAATATGTTGCCTAATATTGCTTTTGATAATCCTGCAAATAATTATAATGCGGCACAATATAATAGCAATGCTTTTTATAGGTGTCAAACCGTTAAAAATGGAATATTAATAAGAAACAATGGCACTTATGTTAAATTTCCGATTACAAAAACAACTGGAGAATATACTTTACATTGTCGACTTTTAGTTACAATTACAGGTACATTATTTAGTACAAATTCTTTTGGAAGTGGTTTTGGAATAACTGTAGAAAATAATGATATTTATATATATGGAACAGGAGGTACTATAGCTTGGAATCCTGTTATAATTTCGAATAAAGAAGTAACGTTAACATTAAGATGTTCTATAACAAATAAAACCGTTGAATTATTTATTGATGGAATTAGTCAAGGTCTTAAATCTGGATATTATCAATCATTTGAAAATTATTTAGAATTAGGCAGAGATACAAACTATGGCGCTTGGGGATATTTTTATGATTTTCGAATGTATAATAGACTTTTAAGTAATGCGGAAATAAGAACATATCATAATAAATTTGCATCTCAAATAACATTAAAAGAAGATTTTAGTGATTATCCAATTAGTTCCAGTGTTTATTTTTTAACTAATTGGAAAATTAAAACAGGTAGTTGGATTATAGATGAATTAATAAATAATAATTCTTATTTAAAAAAAGGAACTAAAATTCTTAAATCAACATCATCTTCTTCAATAGAAAAATTATCAACAATAGCATATGGTACATGGGAATGGGATTTTAATCATGCAACAATTGGAAATAATAAAGCAGTTAGAATAATTTCAGGCACAAAAAATACTAATTATTATAGTTTTGGATTTGATTCATCTAGTCATTTAAATGTTACAAGAACAGGTACTAATATTTATACATCATCTAATATTTATAATACAGGATTATATCACTTTAAAATTACAAGAATAACTTCAGGAGTATTTAATATATATATTAATAATATTTTTATAACTTCATTTACAGATACAACATATACATCAAGTAATGTTATAAATTGTTCATTTACAACAAATGATTATATAGCAAATTTAAAAATAACGAAAGGAATAATTCTTTAATTTTATTATTACATTACCAATCCAGCATAAATTAATGCTTTATTTATACCAGAATCTTTAATTGAACCAATATTATTAAATACAACAACATTATTTTCAATAGCATTTGGAACAGCACTTAATTTAGTATTTGTAACACCACTAATATAATTAATCTTATTATTAGTATTACCTGTATAAGTATTAATCTGAGTTTTATTATAATAATTATTTGGTAATGTTGTTCCTGTAAATGTATTAAATAAAGTTGTATTAAGTTTATTATTTAATTGCTGTTGAAAATTACTTGTACCACCAGTAACATTATTAAATATATTTAAATCTAAATGATAATATTGATTACTTATTAAATTACCGCCTTGTTTATTTCCAGTACTATTATGATCAATAACTTGACTTGATAAAAATACTTTATTAAATGCTGATTCTATATTACCTGTTGCAGCATTTTTTAATATTATTGATCTACCTATAAGTATACAATGTTTTTTTAATAATACAGGTAAATCAGTTCTTTCAATACTTAATTCAGCATCAGCTAAATTATTATATTGTGAATTACCTAATACATAAAAAACTTGCTTTAAATTTCCAATAGCTCTATAAAACCAAACAATTCCATATTTATTATCTGTCATTGCAACAGGGCCTGTTGGGGGATTATAATTTATATTATTATAAACAGAAACATTATTATATGTCCAAGTACCATTAGTAACAGTTACTTCAGTTAAAGTATCACCACTACTATTAAAACTTAAAATATTTTGAATAATAGCACCAGTATAAATTTTTGCACTTGAAACAATAACAGTTCTATTTGAAGGAATAGTAGATTCTGTTATAATAAGACCGCCATCATTTGATCTAGTATAAATAAATTTATCATATTCTGATATTTGTAATTTATTAGACAATCCAAGTCCAATTCTATCAAAATTTAATGAATAAATTTTATTTCCTTGTCTCCAACATATAAAAATTAATATAATATTACTATTATTAATATTATTAATATTAGTTTCTTTATATAATATAGGACTACCATTATTATAATTAACAGCAATATATTCTTCAGTATTATCAGTAAAAGTAAATGTTCCGCCTGTTATATGATAATAATATAAATAACCATTATAATCTGTTGTTTTATATAATAATACATCAATATCATTTATTGTAGCAGTTCCATTATTATTATCAGTTAAAACAGGATCAAATGTACCAATAACGCCAGCAGATAAATAACCAGTTGTTCCACTAATTATATTTATTTTATTTAATAAATTAGTTGTTTTACCAGTCAAATAATTAACATCTGGTAATGATCTTTTATTATAATTTAAACTATTATCTTTTAAATAATTAATATTACTTATATAAGTATTACCAGATAATGTTAAAGTATCACCTGTTAACTGATATACTTTATCATCTTGAATATTTATTTTGGTATCTTTCATTTAAAAAAATAAATTTAATTTGTAAAACCAATAATACTCCAATTAATACCATTATAAAATAAAGTTATACTACCATAATTTGTATTAATTAAAGCATAGCTATATCCATTAATTAAATGTCCATTACCATTTATTGTTATTGGTAAAATTAAAGCATTTCCTTTAATATCTGAAATTATAATTTCATCTTTTATTGTTGGATTTACAGGTAAATTTACTATTGTAGTTCCAGAACATCCAATATATTTATATCCTGATGATGTATTATATGGCGTTGTTTTAGCAATAATAACATTTATAGTAGTACCTGTATTATTTGTAAAACCAGTTGATATAATATCACCTCTATAGCTAAAAACAATACCTTCAGTTGATGATAATGCAACTAAAACAGGCTTTGAAATATGACCATAATCAATTGGTTCAATTGTTGTTAATTGTCCTGGAGTAACATCACTTAAAAAATATGTAGAATTTGTTGCTAATCCAGTTAATCCACTAACATATCCAGCAAAAGTTACTGTAAAATTATCACCATCTGTAACTTTACTTACTAATCCAATAGTTTCTCCATCCATTGAACCATCTGCTATTGCTTTAATATATGTATTACCACTAAAAGCAACAACATCCATCAATCCAAATCCATGTAATAATTTATGTATATTTTTACTAATATTTTGTGCAGTAACTGAATTATTTGAAGTATTACCTGTTGGAATTAAACCACTATATATTATTATATTATTACCCTTTGTTACTATTTGCGTTCCGCCACTTTGAATAAATGTTCTAAATAACATATTAGTATTACCAGTTGTTTGAATAAATACTTTAGAACCAGTACCTAAACTTGTTCCTGTAACAGTAAATGTTCTAGCAGATAATTCTAATATTTCATTTTGATGATAATTAAGTATTGATTGTGTATTTCCAGTATAAAGATTAAATACTGATGTATATAATTTTAAAAATAATGCATTAGCTAAATTACCTGTTGTAGGATCAACATTTAATTTATTACCACTCCATGTCATTGAATTACCTGCAATATTAGCACCGTTAAAACTAATTATATTAGCATTAATTAAAATACCAACACCTGGAATATAATCAGTCATTCGACTAAATAAAGTAAAATCGATTGGAGTAGTTCCTATAATAATAGGATTTTCAGTTGTTACAACCCATATAGTATTATGCAATGTATTTCCAGAAATAACAGGAACTAATGTACCTGATCTTGTTATACCTGTTGTTGAACCACTAAAATCTGATGATCTATAAAAAGTATTGCCACTAGCATAATAATTATATACGCCATTATCTATTTTATTAGTTTGTTTAGCAAATAAAATTCTTGCACCATCAGTTATAGCTAAACCATCAATAAAACCATTAAAAGTTCCACCAGTTAAATCAGTATTTCCAGTAGCTGCTGCTAATGCTGCTGCTTTAGGAAAAAGTCCTGTTGCAACTGTATCAACATATCTTTTATCAACTAATGAACTAGGTAAAAAAGTAGGATCATAATTATCACCATATTGTATACCATATCCATTACCACTTAAATCAAGAAAAATAACTTGATTTGATGTACCACTTAATGTAACATTGATATTATTATTTTGTACAAAAGAACTAAGATCAACAGAAATTTTTCTATTATTATTTAAATCATTAATATTTATACCTTGTCCAGCACTATAAATACCAGTTTCATTTGATTGATATTGTAATACAATAGCATTAGTATTAGTTAATGTAACAAGCATTGGTTTAACTAAATCACTTGTTGATATTGGCTTAATTGCTGTTAATTTTCCAGATACTGATGGTGATAAATAATATACAGTTCCACCACTTAAAGTATGAGATGATGAATCTGTCATACCTGTAATAGGTGATATATATCCAGCAAAAGTTAATTCAAAATTATCATTATCAACAACATTATTAATAATTCCAATAGGTTCAATTGTATTTGATTTTGCAGATGTTACTTTTATAAATAAATTAGTTGAGTTATTATATCCTAAAACATTTCCAACTGAAAATCCATGTGAATTTTGATAAAATATTTTACTTATTCTTTCTCCACTAGCTGAATCATTTTTAAATTCAATCCAATTATTATTATCACTAAGTGCTGTTACCTTTTGAGAATTATTTAATGTAATCCATACAGAATATGTTGGTAATAATCTATATGTCTTATTTTCAGAAGTAATATAAACTAACATACCATATCTTCTTCTTCCAGAAGAAATACCATCGAATTCTAATCCTATAACAGTATTAACTGGTATATTATTTCTATCTTGTATTGTATTAACTTCTAAATATCCACCAATACCTAAAACAGAATGATGTGTTCCATAAGTATCTCCCGATGAACCATTTACAACTGGTGAAGCTAATAATGTACCTGTATAATAATTTGACATTTTTTATTTTATTTAAGCTGATATAATGTTAAAAGTATTACTCATACTTTGATCAGATTTTGCAACATAAAATCTTTCAGTATATCCATTTGTATTAGTATAACTAATAACAAACAATGTATCTGTAGATAAATTACCCCATGCATTATTTGGTAAGCCATTAACAGTAAATGCTGGAACGCCAAAAAACATTGGGTATACATAATAAAAATATTCATTATTAAATGTAATCGGCGAAAATGTTTTAGATTTACTTGTTGTTAATTCACTTGATGGTGAACCGCCATTTAATAATGCCTGAATTGTAAGTGCATCACTACTTGTATATACAGTACTACTTTTAAACCAAAATCTTTTATGTCTCCAACTAATAGCAGCTGATGCATTTGCAATCTCACTACCTGCTGTGACTTTTAATAAATATGTTCTTGTTTTTTGTGTTGTTCCGGTAACAGGTATATAATCACTTAATGTTAAACCATACGCTGCTGTTCCCGATTGTGTATTACCATCAATTATTGCAACATTTAAATTATATACAGCACTTCCTGTTGTATCTAATTGTATTTGTGTTAATGGATTTGTATTTCTTGTTGCAGTCCATGCTAAATTTCCTAATGTTCCATCACCAAATTGTCTACTAGAACCACCTGTTGCAATACTAATTAATGCATCTGGTGGAACAGATGGGAAAAAATATCCTTCTAAAAATTGCCCTAATGTATTTCCACCAACATAAACAGATGGTATACCAGATCTTGTTGTATATCTATTACTATCAAAAGAAACATCAGCACCGCCACCTTCATTAGGTTTTAATTTAATAATATTATCAACATCAAGTGTTAAAACATATTTTGATGTTATTGTACCACCAGTTGCATTATCTAATGATGCATTAATTTCAACATTTTTTGATTTTAATGTACCATCAAAATTAGTTGTGCCTGATAAATTTAATGTATCACCTGATAATTGTCTAAACTGATTATCATCTAATCTTGGTCTTGCAAAAAATTTTGACATTTATAATAAATTAATTTTAATATAAATACTAAAAAATCTTTTTGCAAACCATTATATAATAAAAAACCTTGAAAAAGAAAAAATTCTTAGTCAAGGCTAAAATAAAATTTAAAATATTTATATATTTAAAATATCTATAATCATTATATAAAAATTTTATTTATTATTTATCAAGTTATTAATTCTATTAAAAGAAATATTATATGATTTTTCTTCTTTATCTATCATAATAAAATTACGTTTTAAATTAATACATGCTTCTCCTAATGTACCGCTGCCACAACAATTATCTAAAATTAAATCATTTGTATTTGTCCCTATTTCAACAATTCTTTCAATTAATTTAAGTGGTTTTTGTGTTGAATGATCTAGTTTTTCTTTAGAATTATGTGGTATAGCAGATATATCATTCCAGACATCACTTAATGTAATACCATCTTTCAAAAAGCCATCAACATATTCTTTTCTTTTACTATTTATTTTTATTTTAATATTATTAAATATTCCATTTTCACCATTACAATAATAACAAATTGGTTCATATCCACTCGCCAATGCTTTACCTCTTGTATTATTAAAATTTCTTTTTCTTGCCCAAATAATTATTCTTTTTTCATTAAAATATTTATCAAGTATTGTAGCAATTTTTCTATTATATTGCCTTCCGGTAAATAAAAAAATATTACCATTATCTTTAATTATTCTTTTATATTCAATAATTATTTTATTACACCAATTAATATATTCATTTTCTGTTTTCCATTGATTATCCCATTCATCTTTAACAATTTTATAAAAAGGTAAATCGCAAATTATATGATCTATAAATTTATTAGGTATATATTTCATAATTTCTAAACAATCGCCTAAATATACTTTATTTATTTCAATATTCATATTATTTATTATCCATTAAATTATTAATTATATTTTTATCTTCATTATCTAATTTACCTTCCATTAAATTTTTAATAAAATCATCAACATCACCATATTTAGAATCAGTATTTTTTATTGGAAATATTATTTCTTCTTTTTTATTTTCAATATTACTATTAATAGTACTTTCATTATCAAAATTAAGATTTGACATTATTGATTCTTTATTATCAGTAATGTTATATACTTCATCAAAATTTGAAACTTCAGCATGTAATCTTAATGTTTTATCTTCAATACTTTCTAAATCTTTTTCATCATATTTCTTAACTGTTGATCGCCAACTATTATTTGTTGCTCTTATTTCTAATGTATCATTATTAAATATACAATCTTCAATTTGTTGTCCATCTTTAGCAAAACGTGCTTTGATAATTTTTATATTTGCTAAATCATTTTCTCTTTGCGCTTGAGTTTTTGCTATTGAAAGTAATAAATGTGTCTTTTGTACCCTTTTTATACTGCCTCCAGTATGCCCGGCTTCTAACCATTCGGCAGAAAAACCAGAATTATGAGTATATATATCATTAGCAAAATACATATGACTATCTTCAACAGTTATATCAATAGTATTTCTTTTACCAATATATTCAATTGAGATTATTTCATCTTCAATTAAATTTTCTAATCCATTTTTTGTCATAATTTTCTTTTATAAAATTTAAACATTTATTAATAATATTATAATTATCATTATAATAATCTCGTTCAGAAATTCTTAAAACTTTATAATTTAAATTTTCATATAAATTATTTTTTAATTTATCTCTTTCTATCATTTTTAATTTAGAATGCCAATATTCTCCATCAAATTCTATAATAATATTTTTTAAATTAAAATCACAAAAATATATAGTATTTTTTGTTTTAAAAAAATATTCATGATTTAATTCGCCAAAATAACAATATTTTCTTAATTTATAATGTATTTTTTTATATATTCTCCAAAATAATTCTTGTGATACTTTTGATAATTTATTTTTTTTAAAAATTGTTTTATTTCTACGTTCATTCCATTTTTCTTTACCCTTTTCGCCATATTTTTTTATATAATATTCTAAACTATTACAATATGAAAGTTTTTTACAATGATTTTTATATTTTATATTTCCTTCTTCTTCACCATATTTTTTAATAAAATATGATAATGAATTATGATCTTTTTCTTCTAAATATTCTTTTCTTTTTTTCATGCCTTCTTCTTTTCCATATTTTTTTATTAAATATTTTTCACTATTTTTATATACATTTTTTATATATGTTTTCTTTTTCATTTTATTCCATCTTTCATTTCCTTCTTTTTTACCATATAAATTAATAAATTTTTTTAAAGATAAACCAGTTTTATATTTTTTTCCTTTAAGTTTATTATTTTTATATGTTTCAGATCTTTTATTAAGATATTTATTCCATTTTTGTTCGCCTAATTCTTTACCATATCTTTTAATATAATTTTTTAATGAACAACCATTATATTTATTTTTCTTTTTCCATTTTATCTTTCCTTCTTTTTCACCATATTTTTTTATATAATAATCTAAAGTAATAGCTGTTTTTTTATTTTTTTCATTAAAAACATTTAAAGCATTTTCTTTACCATATCTTATTTCTAAACTATACAATGAACTTGAATCCTGTTTTAATTTATTAACGATAATTTTAAGCCTATCTATCCAACTTATTTTATTAGATACATTATATTTTATAAATGTGTAAATATTAATATGCCTATTTTGTAATTCTTCGGATGAATATTTTTCTATTATTTTATTTAATTCTAAATATATAAAATCTTTATTTATTTCATCAATAATTAAATCTTTATAAATTTTTAATTTTAATAATTCATTTATATTTTTATAATACATAATATAAATTATTTAGTTAAAAGTTTATCACCAATTGTTAATCCTAATTTCAATGATTTTAATTTATTATTAATTAATGGAAATAAATGATTTTCAGAACATATAATTTCTTTGCCACTTTTTAATTTAATTTTATATACATCTTGCTTTTTTATAGGAAAAATATTAGTGATTTTTTTATAACCAACATTTGTTAAAATTTCATCATTAATTTTAATATTTTTTATTTTTGTATTTCCTATATTTTTTAAATTAATAATAGTATTAATTTCAACACATCTACCTGATTGTACAGCAGTCCAACAAGGAATATCTAGTTCAGCTCCCATTGACATAAATGATTTAATAATAAGTTTTTCAGATTCATTTACATCATTAGTCTTTTTATGTGATTCAATACAATCTAAATAATCTAATATAATTTCATCAAATTTAATTCCAAATTTCTTTTGATATCTAATTATCCATTGTTTTAATTGTGGTATTGTTGTTTCATCTTCAATAAATCTTTTTATTACTAATTGTCCTGGTTTATTTTCATTAAAATATGTTGTAATTTTTTCTTTAATAACTTCTTTTTTTCCTTTAAATTGTGTTAATGGCACTTTAGACCAAATTGCATAATGTTTTCTTTTAACTTGTGGAACAGTATCTTCAAAAATAATTTGTAATATATTTTTTCCTTCATTAATACCTGTATTTGCAATCTTAGTCAACATTGTAGACTTACCAAACCCACTGGGACTCAATATAATACCAGTTTCACCTTTACCTAAACCACCTCCAGTAATTTCATCTAAAAATCCAATACCAGTTGGAATTGTTTCTCTAAATTCATCTTTTAATACATCATCAATTTCTTCTAATATTTGACTACCAAAATCTTCATCATTACCAATATCTTCAATTTTTTTTATTTTTTCTTCAACTTCAACAATAATATTTTTTGATTTTATACCACCTGTTTTTACTTTTTCTTGAATAAATTCAGAAAATTTTCTATATTCTTGTTGTTTAATAAATAAAAATGTTTCTCTTTGAATAACATCACCATCATTTAATAAATCTTTATTTAATACTCTTTCATTCCAAAGTTTAATTTTATTAATTATTGCTAATAATAATTCTTCTTCTATTGGATCATTATGAGATTTATATTTTTGTATTGCAAGATTTATACTTTGATTTGGGATGTTTGGTACTTTTTCATTATCTTTAAAATATTGAAGTATTATAATAAACATCTTTTTCATAGATGGATCATCAAAATATTCAACAGATAATAAAGAAATTATTTTTTCCGCAAATTCTGGTTCAATTAATAATTGCCACATTAATTTTAATTGAAATTCAGGGCCTAAATAACCAGTTAGGGTATGTATGGTTTCATTACTAATATCTGACATTATGTTAATATAAAATAAAAATTATTTTTAAAAAAAATCTTGCTACTTAAATTTCATAGCAAGATTTTAAAAAAACCAAAATTATAAAAAGCAAAATTTAATATAACTTTCTTAAAAGATCATCACGTTTCATTTTAGGCAATTCTCTAATCTGTTGAATTGTATAATTATATTTATTAATCAAATCATAATCTTCCCACATATGATTAATATCACTTTTTTTAAGAAAATTATAAATTTTATTAGCAATATCATTAATTAAATAAATTATGTCATTTGAATAATTAATTGTATTATTATAACCATTAACATAAAAAATTCTTTCAACAATTAAATTATCATTAATATAAAATACAAATTTAAATTCAACACCTTTTATAATTTTATCTTCAATAACTTGTTTTTTTATTTCAGGTTGCTTATTTATTATATCTTGTATCCTTTTTGGATACAATTCAACCATTCTATTTCTATAATCAAGAAAATCATATACAACTTTATCTTGATTCTGAATTTCATATTCATAATAATATTCTTTTTTTGATAAAGTTTTTTGTAATTTACTGATTATAGACGGTAAAATACTTCTAACATCAATAGATGTTCTAATAGAAGGGCTAATAATATCTGCTGGAAAAATTCTTTCAGCAATTAAATTAGTTTCTTGAAAAAGACAAATTTTAAATAAATTCTCTGATTGCTTATTATTTTGTTGCATAAATAAAATTTTAAATTATTAATATCACACATTTCATTACATAAACTATCTATATTTTATAGCAGTAATTTCATATCAAAAATAAATAAAATTTATCGATTTTGCAAGAGTTTTTATTAAGAATTTTTTAAATTTTTATAATAATTTTCTAATAACTTCTTTTCGTACATAATAACAGTATAAAATGGCTCAACATAATTAACAAATGTTCCATTATATATAGTTAAAAATTCATCTTCAATCATCATTTTATATAAATTTTTTGATCCTCTATTTTCCGGTGATAATGGCATATCTAATTGTTCTAATGCATCAATTGCTTCATTATTTAAAAATGGTTCTTTTAAATTTATTAATTTATAATTCAATTTTAACCTTTCAATATTATTTAATAAATTTTCAAAACATTTTAAAGGTTTCTTCTTTTCTTTAATTCTATCTTCATTAATTATTTTAGCCTTTTTACATATTTCTCTTACACTCATATATTCAAATTCCATTTCAGGAAAATATTTTAATAATAATGTTTCGCCTAATCCTTCAATACCCTTAATATTATCTGAAGTATCTCCACAAATAATTTTCATTGTTAATACATTACTATAATGATAACCAAATTTAAAATAAAAATTTTGTTTTGTAACAGGTTCATCAATATTTGGAAAAATTATACTAATGTTTAAATCTAATAATTGAGCATAATCAAAATCTCTACTAAATATATAAAGTTCTCTGTCATTATTATGTTTAAGACAATATGATGCAATAACATCATCTCCTTCAATTTCATCAATTTCAATTTGTCTTATAAAAAGTTCTTCACAATAAGATTGAAATCTTTTTCTTTGTTTAAGAGCAGATTCTTCTTTTTCTTGTTCTCTTTTTATTTCAGCATCAGATAATTGAATTTTACTATACCAAGATTTTGATTTTCTATTTGCTTTATAATTATGATCTAACATATGACGTAATTTTCCAGATTGCTCTCCATCATATGCAATAATAATCATGTTAATAGAAAATTGTTTAATCAAAGATCGTATTTTTGTAAGTGATTGATATAATCCCGAAATTTGGCCAAAAGAATTAGTATATAAATCTTTAGCTCCATTTATTGAACGTTTAAATAAATATGAGCCATCAATTAATAAAGTACGTGTTTTCATTTAATAAAATCATTTTTTAATTTAAATCTACCAATACCACCTGCGATTATTTTATTTAAAATAATCCATCCATTTTTTTTATAAAAATTAATATAAAATGATTCTAATTTTTGTGCTTCTTCTACATTAACATATTCAGTTAATTCTTTATATATTGGTTGTAATCCTGTTTTTAATATATATTTTGTAACTGTAGTTGATTTTGATTTTTTTGATAATAAATTTAAATGTTCATTTTTTCTTCTATCACTATTACATGTTAATCCAACATAAACTGATTTATCAGAAAATTCATACGCATATATTAATCTACTATATAAATCACCTATAGGTTTCATATGCGTATACATATCTTCCAGCCATCCATTTTTATGTGCCCATCTATATGCAGTACCATATTTTTTTTTAAAATCTTCTCTACTATTACAATTTAATGCAGCTTTTTTACAATTATCATAATTATTCCAATAACCATTAATTCTTTTTTTTATAATCATATGTTGGCATATTACATATAACCAATTATTTTTTATTGCAATACAATATGCACTTTTAGATTTTTTTTCAAATTCTTTTTTTGTTTTATATTTTAATGCTTCTTCCTTACATTTTTCAAATGTCCAATAATTATTAGATTTTCTATTACTTTTTATATATTGAGACGTTAATTGTTCTAACCAATTTTTATTTTTTATTCTTTTATAACAACTAGGCGAATTATTAATAAGATCTATTATTTTATTATATTTTAAACATTCTTCCTTACATTTTTCAAATGTCCAATATCCAATTGGTTTATGTATTTCAATCATATGCGAACATATTTCATTTAACCAGCTATTTTTTCTTGCTGCATTATATGCACTACTTGAATTTTTTTTAAATTCACTTCTTAAAATATATTTAATTGCTTCATTTTTACATTTTTCAAATGTCCAATATCCATTAATTTTTTTTATTTCAATCATATGCGAACATATTTCATTTAACCAGTCATTTTTATATGCTTTTTGATATATATAAGAACTATTTTTTTGAAATTCGCCTTTTGTTTTATATTTTAATGCTTCTAAATGACAATATTCTTTACTATAATATTTCATATTATATTTTTATATAAATTAAAATTATAATAATATGAAATATATTATTATAATTTTAATTTATTAATTATTTAATTTATTCTTCAATTTCATGTTCTATACCATTTTCTGTTCTTTCAAAAGTTCTATATGTTGTTTCTTCTTCTTCAGTATTATCTTCAATAAAGGTTACATCATTAATACTTCCACCGCCTAATATTTCCATAAATTCTTTAGCATGATCTTTAAAATATTGTTTTGCTATTATATCATTTGGAGAATCAGATATAAAACCATGAGGTGTTGCAACAATTTTTGTCATTAAAGATATTCCTGTTAAATGATTTTTTGCTAAATTTACACGAGTACGTGTCGCATAGACTATCTCTTTTGAGCCTTTCTTTACTTTCAAAAGCGAAACACCTGAATTTGAGACATTTCCAAAAACAATTTGAATAGTACTATTATATGGAATAGTATCACCGCCTTTTGCTGCTAATTTAGGTAATCCTCTAAAAACTTCAGGTTTTCTAACCCAAACTTGACAAATAACAGCCATATAATTATCATAAGGATAACCATCTTTCTTACAAAGATTTATACGTGGAACAATCGATTTTGACCATACTTTAGATATTGCCCCCGCATCCCATTCATTATTTGATGTACTTTTTTCATAACTCATTTGAGACTGAATCGTTCCGATGCTATCAACCAAAAAACACAAATCTCGTGGCAATCTACCTTCCTTTTGATAATCTAAAATTTCATTTATTCTATCTCCCATTTCTTCAATAGTATTAAATTTAGATCTATCAATAAAAAGAAAATCACCATCATATGATATTTCTCCAGTTTTTTCATCAATATTTTCGGTATATTCGATACCCATAATTTTTAAATGTTCCCATGAAAATTTTAATTCAGTAATTATAAAAACAGGTAATACATTATTTTTTTGAGCAGAATAAGCTATTTCATTGATTAAACATGATTTACCTGTATTTGTATGACCAATAATATTTATAACTTCATTTGCTGGTAAACCATTTGAAAGACCAGTAGCATCCATAAAAGCAGTGTTACCTAAAATATTTTTTATTGGTAACCATTTTCTTGGCTTAAATTTAACACCTTTATCTAAACCAGTATTTTTCTTAAAATCATCCAATGAAAACTCTTTTTTTGGCGTAGGTTTTCTTGTTTTTGTATTTACAGGTATATTATTATTTTCACTCATATTTTTTATTATTAAATATTTAATATATTTTATATATAATTAAATATTTCGTCCGATTTTTAGTTTATTTTTCGGACGAAATATTATTATAATTTATTAATTATTAGAATGGTAAATCATCAATATTATCAGGATCAAAATCAACATTTAATTCATTTGAATTTGATGATAATATTGTACCAGGACCAGAAGGTGTTAAAACTTGCTTATCTGTTTGTACATTTTCTTTCACAACATTATTAATTTCTTTTGTAACATTAACAGCATTATCGGTAAATGTTGAAACATCTTCTTTTTTAATATTAGATATTGTAACGCCATCATATTCATCATCAACATCACTTGCATATTCAAATGAAGCTGCTGTTGCATCAAGATTCATATCTCTTGTATTTGCCTTTGCTTCAATATCTGGATGATTTGGAAATACCCAATGTTTATTATTTGAATCACTATCATCCCAATAAGGATCTTCACCTTTAGCAATCATTTCTAAATATTCATATGTTGAAATAATTGGAGCTGTAGGTGGCTTAAATACTTCTCTCCAAGTAATAGGATCTTCAAGCCATTGTTTAGCTATAAGAGCATCAGTATGTAATGGTGATTTACCTCTTGATGAAATTGCTGAAACATCACGATATGTTCTACCCATAAATTCAGCATCAATAACAGTAATATTTAAATCGCAACCATTATTAACATCATAATAAGCAACTTTATGTTGATCCATAAAATCATTTAAAACAGGTATTAATTTATCAAAAACGCCTTGTTTTTTAAAATTATGTTTAAATCTCCAAAATTTAATACCATCTTTTTCAGCACCTTTATCTATACCACGAAGAATATAAAATTTTTTAGCTTGCCATTTAGTAGCTTCTTTATAAACTTTATCATTAAATTCTTTAATTTTAACTTGTTCAGCTGTTAAATTTTTAAAATCTTCTTTCTTTAAATTTTTTAATGCTGGATTTTGTTTGCTTAAAATATATTTATATTTTTCGCAAAGATGACATTTTACAGGAACTAATACAGGTTTTCCATTTTGATCTAATATTGGTTGTCCATTATCATCCAATTTTGGAACGGGTGCATCATTATGAGCAGGACAATAAATTTTTCTTGTTCTTTTTTGGCCACCTTTACTATTTGTTGCTACAACGTGAAAAAATGCTACATTTATTTTTTCTTTAGATTTAGATGGTAAAGCTCTAAAAATTTCCTTATCTTTTCTAGGTACAAAGAATTTTGCTAATAATTCTTCTTTTGTTCTTTTTTTTGTTTTTTGATTACCCTTTTGATAATCATCAAACATTTTCTTCAATTCGTCAAGTTCTTCACCTTGTAAAGAATTAACATTTACATCATTTTCATTCATTTATTTTACAGTTTAAAAATTTTAACAAACAAATATAATACATAATTTAAAAAATGTCAAGTAAATTTTTTAAATTATTTTTTTCAATTTATTATAATATCTTTTTTCAAGTATAGTATCTTTTTGAAAAACAACAACAGGATAATTATTAAATTTACCATCTGATAATCTATAATATGATGGTAATTGTTTACTTAAAATCATTCCATATAATTCTCGTTTTTGTCTATCAAATAATTCAAAATCATTTTTTGATTCTGCATGTAGAATATAAATAGGATTTTCTTTTTCATGTTTTTGAATAAAATCTTTAACTATTGTTGAAACTGTTTTAAGTACTCTAATTAAAACCTTTAATTCACTCTTTTGATATTGTTTTGTAACATTATTAATTGAATAAACAATATTAATTATTTCATGTTTATTTTTATCAAAAATAGGCGGAATATCTATTTCTTCTGATTTTATTTTTTCAGCATAAACATTACCAATAGCACCATCATCTAATTTAAATAAACCTATTAATGATAAATTATTACTAATAGTTGAATTATGTATTTCATATTCATAATTATCAACATTAGCAAAATCCATTACTTCATTAATGGTTTCTTTTATTATTCTAATTACTTCAAATTTATCTAATTTCATGTTTATATTATTTTTTCATTTATAACACTAAATTTCAATCTATTTTTATTAAAATATATATTATTATTTACAAGTCTTATTTCAAGATAATAATCTTGTGGTATTAACCAAAATGTATCTATATTAAATTCATAATTATTATCATTTCTATTTACTTTAGTAAAAGGTATAACATCAATTTCATAATTTGTTCCAGCAGTTATAAAAATTCTATATTCAATATCCAAAGGTATAAAATTATTTTGATTTGAATATAATTCTTTTACTAAAATTTTAACATTTTTTATATCATTAGCTTTAATTTTTTCATTTTCTTTTATACCAAAAAAATTAAAATAATAATTTTCAGGATTAAATTTAAATTGATTATTGTTATTTAAATTATAATAATTTTCATCTGAAATAACATAAAATTCTTGTTCAATATCTTTATTTTTTCCATTTATTGTAACATTCCATACATCTCTAAATATTACAGCATCAGGATATGTATCAGAATCTAAATTTAAATTTATTTTATATATTCCTTTTTTTATATTAATAATATCAGTATTTCCACTTAAAATTAATATTTCGTTATCTTCATAATCATAAATTGTAACATAATTAACAACAATATCTTGTAATTGATTACCTATATAAGAATATATATATAAATTATTATTTTTATCTAAATAAAAATAATTTCTATCATCAATAATTTCATCATCAATAATTGTTTCAACATATGGTTCAAAAAATGTATTTGTTTCTTTTGCAAAAAATGCTACAACATTTCTATTAACTGTTGATAATTGTTCATATTCATTAGAAAATTTTAATCCTAATCCAAAAGTAGTACCTGTAAAACCTGTAGTACCAGTAAATAATAATGAATTTATATAATCTGTAATATCAATATCAATATTTTCATTACCCAATGTAAAATTTTGTGAATCTATTATTTCAGATGTTCCACCACTTATAAATGCACCTTCTTGTGTCCAATCTAATAAAGTTGTTTTTTTAAACCAATTTGTTGCACCAGTTGGGTACAAAGGAAATATTGTATTATCATATATTATTTCATAACCTGAGCCTTCATCCCAATTTTCAGTAATATTAAATAAATCTAATTTAAAACTTGTTGCTCTTTTAATACTTTCATCATTATTATATGGCTTTCCAATATAATCAGGATAATATGCTATAGTGTTTGTTAAATGAAGTATATGTTTTTTTATATTTCCTTGTTTTATTTCATTATTTAATATTTTATTTTTTAATGGTTCTAAATCAAAATCAAATATAAATCTTCCAATTTGTTTATTTTCTGTCCCATAACTTAATTCTCCAACAGGATTTTGACTGTTATTAACTTTAATATTTTTTATTAATGTTGCATTTTTTAAAAAATATGATCTATATATTGATGACATTTATAAATTTTATTATAAATAGTTTATAAGAAAAAAGGTTGCTAAAATTTTAACAACCTTAAATAAATATTATTTTTTATAAATTATAAATTTAGCATTGTTTATCGAATTTATACATTCTAAGTTCATTATATAACTTATATGCTTCATTTTTATCTATATCGGATAATGATTTCCAATTTTTATAATATTCTTCAAATTTTAATAATTTATTTTTTAAATCTGAATTTTTAAAATATTCTAATTCTGCATTTGCAAAATCAAAGTTTTCATTAATAATATCTTTTTGAGTAAAATGTTTTATTTTATTTTTATCATCATAGCCAGAATACATTTTTTCACCATCTTCATTAATATCAATATTTACAATTTTTATTTTTCTTTTTTCATATTGACCGCCTAATTTAACTGGTTTAACATTAACATTTACTATAACACTATCTCCAATTTTAATTTCTTCATTCATATTTGTATAATGATCAGGATAATTTGGTTTAAATCCTAATAAAATATTTGTTTCTTCATCATTATTTTTATTATTTTCTCTTTTTTCAGGTGATACATTTAAATATTTTTTTGCATATTCTAATGCTTTTGGTTCATCAACAACTCCACTTTTAATTAAATCAGTATAATAATATTCTTTTTCACTTAAATGATCTATTGAAATACCTAAAGATTTAAAAGGATCATTAGTGTGTTCTCTTTCAACATATAAACCAACCAATAATTGATTTTTGTCAAATTCAAAAGGTGATCTTCCGTCACCTTTTCCACCTGTTTGTTTAGGTTTATAATTATTTAATAATTCAATAAAAGTCATAATTTTAATTAATAAACAAAAGTATTTCTATCATAAAAAGCATCATTTAAATCATTATTTGAATATTTAGGTAAATCATCAAAATCTGCAATAAAAGTACCATCAGGTAATTTTTTAATACCCTTTTGATTTGCTATTTCTCTTTGTGCTTCAAAAGCACTACCTTTCCAATAATCATTTAAATTATAATAAAATGGATATGATACATCTTTTTTACTCATTAATTTTTCAGTTGTTGTAGGTTCTTTAACTTCATCAACATCTTTACTTAAATTTATAACAGTATCATTTAAATTTTTTACATAATTTTCTAATTCAGATAATTTATCATGTATACCATGTATTGCAACAATATTATGTTTAATAATATCATTTTGAATTTTATCAACAGATTCTTCTTCAGGTTGATTAATATCAGGACTTTCAGGAGTTGTTATAGTTGTGGGTGTTTTTCCTGTTGTATTAATATCGTCTTCAATAATATTTTTATCGTCATCTTTTAATAAATTAGCTTGTTTTACTTGTGTTACCGGAATAGTATCATCATTAGCAAAATCATCTTCTTTTATTTGTCGATAAATAGGTGTTTCATTAATAACATAATTTACACGTTGCATCATTTTTTTTACTTCTTTATTGATGCTATTTTCTTTTTTAGACATTTTATAGTATTTTAATATAAAAAATTAATAAACTTCTCTCAAAAGTTGACGACCATCGTCTGTAATAAAAATACGATCTACTCTCTCAATTAAGCCATGCCTATCATCAAGAATAACCTTTTTTTGTTCTTTTATTTTTTTAATATTATTTTCTTCTTCTGGATTTATAAAATTATCCAAAGCATTTTCTAAATTTTTATTAGTATTCATAATCATTTAAATTTATTATAAATACTTTAAATTTATAAAAATATAATTATACAAATAAAACTAAAAATCTCATTAAATTAACATAAAAATAAAAGCTTTGGTAATATTTTTCATAAATATTACCATCATCATAAATAAATTTATTATTTTTCTTTAATAATTCAATTAATATATTAATATCAAAATTAAAAAAATTAAACATTTTAACATCTATGCCATATATTTTATTATTTGATAAAATATATAACATTTCATTTTTATATGAATAAATTTTATCAATTTTATTTGGAATAAATTTTAATAATTGATTAATTTCTTTAATTTCTTTAAAAATTGGATCTATTAATATATAATTATAATTTGCATCAAAATAATAATATGGTAAATTATATATATATGTTTCAATTCCATCAATATGATTTGATTTATTTTCTTCAAATGAAAATTCCCAATATAACTTATTTTTTATTAATTCCTTTTCAAGAATTGAACAATTATTATAATTAGACAATATATTATTAATTTGTTTTAAATATTGCCATCCAACAATTAATGTAGGCAAATTATAATCAATGTTATTTATATTATTTTTATCATAATAATTAATAAATTCTAATTTATTATGATTAACAAGTTCATTCGAATATATAATATTACCTATTTTTAACATTATTAATATATAATATAACAAATTTATTTTTTATCGCAATATTCCACAAATCCAGCATTACTTGTTTTTCTTGTTCTTCTATTAACTTTTTTTCAATATATTTTTTATATATAATTGAAAAATATTGTTTTTTTATTTATTTTCATGAAATATTTTTCTTTTAGGCCATTCAATAATTGTTTTATATCTTTTTCTTTTATCTCCAAATATTAATCTATAATAATATATTGGGCTAATCCATTTAAACATATTTGATAATATATTATAATATTTAACATATTTATATATTCTTAAATATTTATTATATTCTTCTTTTGTTAATAATATTGAGCCACAATTTGGACAATCAGCATCAATAAATTTTTTATATTCTTCAAATACTATAGTATCATCTTCCCAACCACAGCAATCACATTTAATACCATTAATTTTTATTTTCATAATATTATTTATAATTTAAATTAAACTTAGAAACTTCTATTATTTTATTATAATTTTCATTTTCTTTAGCATTATCTGTTTCAATTATTTCATCAAAACTAAAACTACATATATCACATACATTTGAAATTTTAATATATCTTTTATTATTTAAAATAGCTTTTTTATTATCTATTAAATCAATATTTTCATTAATTAAATTAATTTTATTAATTATAAAATTTTTAAAATCACTACTATTTAAACAAATAATTCCGATATTTTCAATATTTTTATTTAATATTTCTTTTGAAAATAATTCCAAAAGATATATATCATGCTCATTCCAATTATCAATATATTTTTTTTCAATACATTTATTTAAAAATCTTATTATAATTTCTTTATTTTGTTTCATAATTTTTTATTTTAAAATAATATTCTATACTATTTTTATATCGTCCATTAATACTTCAAGGTCTAATTCCCTTCAATTTGAAATGGTTTTCCACCTATAAGTAGTTTACTTGGCTACTACATTGCGGTGTAATTTTGTCCAATTTGAAATGTTCTTCTACCTAATGAAGGTGAATTAACGTGGACATCTGGGGTGTAATTCCACCCAATTTGAAATGGTTTTCTACCATATCTTTTGTTAAATATTTGATTTGATTATAATTAAAACCAAATTTTTCATAAAAAATTGACCAATATAATTTATAATTACACCAAAAATATCCATTTTTTGTATTGTATTCAAAAATACAATTATTATTTTCATTAAAAAAGAAAATAAAATTTGGATATTCTTTTTCATCAATTTTAACAACTAAGTTTTTTGTTAAAGTATGAAACAAATCCATAATAGGATATGTTAAATATAAT
>Ga0335070_10000682_pt1 | contig 38390 bp, 35 predicted proteins | sample Lox_Sample_13_FD_206722 | JGI IMG/M metagenome (GOLD analysis project Ga0335070, IMG submission 206722) | Soil microbial communities from Loxahatchee National Wildlife Refuge, Florida, United States - Lox_Sample_1.3 | ecosystem: Environmental > Terrestrial > Soil > Wetlands | place: USA... | reverse complement strand
CGTCTCGACCTTCCGTTTCGTCGTCAAGAAGGTCGCCCTCGACCACGGGCTGCACGCGACCTTCATGCCGAAGCCGATTTACGGCATCAACGGCTCGGGCATGCACGTCCACCAGTCGTTCCTCGACAAGAAGGGCAACAACGTCTTCTACGACGCGAAGGCCAAGTACCAGCTCTCGAAGACGGCGCTGAACTACACGGGCGGCATCCTGCGCCACGCCCGAGGCTTCGCGGCGATTACGAACCCGCTGGTGAACTCCTACAAGCGCCTGGTCCCGGGCTACGAGGCCCCGATCAACGTCGCGTGGTCCATGCGCAACCGCTCGCCGCTCGTGCGTGTCCCGGCCCGCCGCGGCATGGGCACGCGCATCGAGGTCCGCATGCCGGACCCGTCGTGCAACCCGTACCTGGCGTTTGCCGTGATGCTCGCCTCCGGTCTCGACGGCGTGAAGAACCGGATGGATCCGGGCGAGCCGGTCGACCGCAACATCTTCAAGATGAGCGAGCGCGAGAAGCGGCGCCTGAAAATCGACCAGCTCCCGGCCAATCTCTCGGAGGCCTGCGACAACCTCGAAAAGGACGAGGTCGTCACGGAGGCGCTCGGCGAGCACATCCTGACGCACTACCTGGAGGCAAAGCGCGGCGAGTGGGCCGAGTACATCTCGAGGGTGCAGCCCTGGGAGACGGAGAAGTACCTGGAAACATACTGAAATAAGGAAGAAAAACCTGAATTTATAAGGCCAGACATGAGTCTGGCCTTATTTTTTTCAGTACCGGTTGGTTCTGGAATCAGGGCCCAATGGGGTACGTTACGGCAGACAAATCGGGAGGCCGCATGAGCCTGCGCTCCGTCGGCTGTCTGACGCTCGCACTTGCCGCCGCCGCTGGCGGCACCGCATCGGCTCAGACCGTCCGCGAAAAGGTCTCGGTCGAGGTGATCACGGTTCGCCTCACCGCGCGTGACCTCCAGGGCAAGCGCGTCGAGGACCTGAAGGCCTCCGACCTCGTGCTGACGGTCGACGGCAAGCCGGTATCGATCGAGACGTTTTCGGGGCCGGAGCGGGCGTCGCGGAAGATCCCCGAGACGGAAACGAAGACTCCCGACGGCGGGCCGCCGGCCAGCCCGGATGTCCGCGGCCCCGACGACGCGGGCCTGCCTGAGTGGACGTTGATTTTCGTCGATGAAGTCGAGACGCATCCCTTCGACCGCAAGGACGTCTGCGTGGAGCTCGCGCGATACGTTCGGTCCGCCGGGGCTCCCAATCGACAGTTCCGCGTCGCTCGTTACGACGGGACGCTCCGCATGGAGACCGGATGGACGCCGGATGTCGAGACGGTCGCCGCGGTCCTGTCCCGGATCGCGGTCGGCGGAAAATCGCAACGGGTGCCGGGCCCGGGCAACCTGGCGACCGAGCTCGGGGCGAGTGATTTTTCGGACTCGTTTTCCTCGTCGGCCTGGATCGATCGGCATCGCGACAGTTTCGCTGTCGCGTTGCTCGAGGCCCTCGCGGCCTTTCCCCAGGTGCCCGGAAAGGGGCGGCTGCTCGTCGTCAACGGGGGGACCTCGATGATGCGGCCCGGAGATCTGGCTTACGTCCCCTATTCCCAGACGTCCATGGATCCGCTGACCGGAATCGTCGACCAGCGTGACAAGCTGGCCAGACCGAAGACCCAGTTCAACATCGACCTGGAGCACGCGCGCGAAGGGCAGCGGATGGCGTTCGCGCTCTGGAGCCGTGCCGTGAATCCCGGCCGGAACGTCTTGACGACGGACGATGTCGTCGCCAGGATGCTCGAACGGGACGTCGAGCTGGTGCCGGTCTTCACCGAAGCGATGGACCGAGGAGACTTCGACATGTCCGTCAAGGCGTTGACGGTCCCGACCCTGTCCCCTCATCTCGACGCGTCATCGGCCATGTTCGCTCTCGCGAGCGAGACGGGGGGCGAAGCGATTGCGGTCGGCCGGAAGGTGGCGTCCCGCCTCGAGGAGATCGAAGGCCGCGCGGCGTACGTCTTGAGCTTTCGCGATCCGTACGGCGACCACGTCCCGCACCGGATCGCGCTGCGCTGCCAGCGTCCCGGTGTGACGATCGAGTTTCGGCGCGGCTATCGCATTCCGGAGGACGAGGAGCGCACGCTCGATACGGTGGTCGCGGGCTTCCTCGATTCGGATCGCCGCTCCAATCCGATGAGCACCGAGATCGCCCAGGCCGCCTCGCGCACCGCGAACAAGAAGCAGGCCACGAAGCTCGCTATTTCCTACACGCCGCCGCTCGAGACCGGGGCGGGCGACGAGCGGCCGGTTTCGGTCGTCGCGGTTGGACAGGATCGGAACGGAGACCGCACGGAGCCCGTCGAATGGAGCGGAACGGCGTATCGGCAGGAGGGAGCGGACGTGTTCGAAACGGGGTTTCTCCTGAACGTTCCGCCGACCTTTGCCTGGAGCGTCGCGGTCAGGGATCAGCCGACCGGGCTGATCTCTTACGTCTTCGTGCCGACGCCCTCGAAGAACTGAGTGCAGATCCTCTCGTACCCGATCGGGCTCCTGATCGGGCTCTTCCCGATCGCCGTCGACCTCGGCGAATCGCGTGCCCCCGCGCACCTCCTCCTCGACAGCCGCCCGGTCTGCGAGGTCACCGAGCGCTCGCCGGGCTGCCAGGTGGACCTCGGTCCCGACCCCCGCGTGCACCTGCTCGAGCTGCTGCGCACCGACGGCGCGGGGCGCGTGACCGAGCGCGTCGCGCGCTGGGTGAACCGCCCGGGTATCGAGCCCGAGGTCCTGGTGTCCGGAAGCTGCGACGAGAAGACGTCTGTGTGCGAATTCGGCGTGACCTGGGCTCACCCGGAAAAGCTCGACCCGAAGAAGCTCGCGCTCCAGCTCGACGGCGCGAAGCGCTGGGAGGAAGTGAGCCACCGCGTGGCGTTCCCGATCGCGAAGGGGCAGAAGCCGCAGGTCGTCTCGTGCGACGTCGAGTTCCCCGACGGCACGCGCGCCACCTACTCGCGGACGCTCTACGCCTTCAACCCGGAAGAAGCGCAGGCGTCGCTCGCCTCGGTCCCGGTGCTGGCGGAGCCCGGCGCCGGCGCGACGGAGACGATCGCGGCGCGCGTGAAGGAAGCCGGTCTCCCGGTCCGGACCGTCGAGGAAGCGGAGCCCGAGGTCACCTTCGTCATGGACCCCCGGGCGCTCGATCTGATGGTCGAAATGGGCGTGACGACGTCCGGAGAGCGGATTCGCCGCTGGCCGGCCTTCGGGTCGACGGCGTTCGAGAAGGTGCGCGTCGTCTTTCCGACCGAGTCCCTTCCGGCCGACACCGTCAAGCTCGATCGGCTCGGAGCGATTTTTCCCTCGGCTACCCGATCGTCGCGTTTCTCGCGCTACGCCGACGCGGTCGCCGCGGCCGGCTACGGCCTCGGCGCGTCGCCGCGCCGCCGCGCGGTCGTCCTGGTCCTCCCCGGTTTCTCGCGGCCCAACGCGAGCAGCTTCACCGCCGCGCAGGCACGCGCCTACCTCGAGGAGGTCATGGTGCCGCTCGTGGTCTGGCGCGTCGGCAACGTCGCCGCGCCGGAGTGGCCGGCCGGGCCGATCCTCGAAAGCCGGCGGGACGTCCTCAAGGCGCTCGAGGACCTGCGCAAGCAGATCGACCGTCAGCGGATCCTCTGGCTCGAAGGCTTTCACGACACCCGGTTTCTCGGCCGCTGGCTGGTTCCCGGAGTCGCGCTCGCCGGGAGGGATGCGCCGTCTCCTTCCGACGCCGATCTCGCGACGACGCCCGGGCAGGCGCCGGTCCCCTCGCTCGGCCCGGACGGCGGCCCGGTGCATGCGCTCGGCGCGTCGGCGGACGGCGCGAGCGTCTATGCCGGAACGCATGGCGGCGTCTTTCGCTCCCGTGACCGCGGCGTGCGCTGGGAATCGGCGTCGGCGGGCCTGCCTTTGTCGCCCGTGCGGTGCGTCGAGGTCGATACGTCTTCCGACGTCGTCTTCGCGGGGACGGACGAGGGCCTTTTCAAGAGCACGGACGCCGGCACCCACTGGCGAAGGAGCTCCGGAGAGCCGGGCGCCGTGCCGATCGTCTCCCTCGCTCTCGATTCTGCCGGCCGTGTGCTCTACGTCGGAACGGCCGGACACGGCGTGCTGCGGAGCGACGACGGTGGGGAAACGCTCCTTTCGACCGCGCTCGGACGCGGCGACGCGCGTGCGCTGGCGGTCGACGCGAAGGACCGCGCTCTCCTCGCGGCGACGGAGAGCGGCGTCTTCCGGAGCGTCGATCGCGGTTGGACGTGGGTCGAATCCGGCCGGCTGCCCGCGCGGACGCTGGGCCTCGGGTTCGACGCGAAGGGGATTCTCTTCGCCGCGACCGCGGGGCAAGGCCTGTGGTCGAGTGCGGACTCGGGCGCGACGTGGCGAAAGACCGGGCTCGTCGGGTCTTTCCTGACCTCGGTCGCGTTCGGGCCGGCCGCATCGCGCCTGGTCTTTGCGGGCTCCCCGGACGGCGTGTTCGTCTCGCAGAACGCCGGCGCGGCGTGGAAGCTCGCGCACGTCGGGCCGGTCGAAGCGCTCGTGGCGGGAACGGGCGCGCCCCTGGCCGGATCGGCGCGCGGGGCGCTGCGGCGGCTCGACTCGGGCGGCTGGAAGGATTCGAGCGCGGGCCTGACGGCTTCCATCGCTTACGCCGTGGCGCCCGACACCGGCGGCGGCCTGTATGCGGCGACGTCTTCCGGCCTGGTCCACTGCGTGGGTCCGTCGGCGTGCGCGGGGGTGCCGGGAGTCCCCGAGGGCGTCGTGGCCGACGCGGTCGTTCCGTTCCCGCGCGGCGACGACCTCTACATCGGAACCACGGGAAGCATCGCGCGGAGCGAGGATTCGGGCGCGACGTGGTCGTTCGCGCCGACCCACGCCGCTTTCCATCTGGCGCTCGACCCGTCGAAGCCCGACGTCATCCTCGCCGCGGCGCGCGAAGGCGTGCTCAAGTCCGAGGACGGCGGGAAACACTGGTACCTCGCCGTCTCCGGGATGGAGAAGACCTTCGCGCTTCAGCTCGGCCACGATCCCGCGGAGCCCGACACGTACTACGCGGCCACGGCCGGGGGCGGCGTCTTCCGCACCGTCGACGCGGGGCGGAGCTGGAAGGCAGGGGGCTCGGCGCTGACGCGGCGGATCGTGCGCTCGGTGGCGGCCGACCCCGCCGACCGCCAGGTCGTCTGGGCGGGGACCGACTCGGGTGTCTTCCGCAGCGCCGACCGCGGCGAGGACTGGTTGCCGGCCTCGGAGGGGCTGCCGCGCGCGCCCGTGTACGCGCTCGCGCCGGATCCGGAGATCCCGGGCGCGCTCTACGCCGGCACGGCGGAGGGGCTCTTCCGCTCGGCCGATGGCGGCGAGCACTGGGAAGCGTTCCCGAAGGAGGGCCTGCGCGCCGCGGTGCTGTCGCTCTCGCTCGACCGCGCCGCCGGGTCCCTCATGGTCGGCTCGCTCGGCGCCGGCGTTTTCTGTGTCCCGTTGGCGGACGAAAATCCGCCGCGCTAGACTCCGCGCCCGTGGGCGTGGGTTCGAAGAGATTCCGCGAGAGGCTCGCGTCGGGACGGCCGCTCGTCCTCGACGCCGCCATGGGCACGGAGTTGCAGCGGCGCGAGACGAGCACGGCGCTGCCGCTCTGGAGCGCGCGGCCGCTGCTGGACGACCCCGAGATCGTGTGGACGATCCACGGGGACGAGGTCGCCGCCGGCGCCGACGTCCTGACGGCGGACACCTTCCGCACGCACGCACGGACCCTCGGCAAGGCCGGCCTCGCGGATCGCGCGGGCGAGCTGACGGCCCTCGCCGTGCGCCTGGCTCACCAGGCCGCCGCCGCGCCGGGCCGCGAGGTCTTCGTCGCGGGGTCGCTCTCTCCGCTCGAGGACTGCTATCGGCCGGACCTCGCGCCCGACGACGCCGCGCTCGCGCGCGAGCACGGCGCCCAGGCTCGATTTCTCGCCGACGCGGGCGTGGACCTGATCCTCGCCGAAACGCACAACAGCGTCCGCGAAGCGGCGGCGGCCGCGCGGGCCGCGAAGGCGACGGGGCTGCCGTTCGTCGTGTCGCTCGTGACGGACGGCGCGGGGAGGCTCCTCTCCGGGGAGACGATCGGCGAGGCCGCCGCGGTACTCGCGCCCCTCGAGCCGGACGCGCTCGGGATCAACTGCGTGCCGGCGGCGCGGCTCGCGGGCGATCTCGCGCTCCTCGCGGCGGCGCTCCCGCGGATGCCGCTTTCGGCCTACGGCAACCTGGGGCTCCCGGCCGACGGTCCGGGCTGGGCGTTCACCGAGGAGCTCGATCCCGGGGACTACGCGCGCGAGGCCGGGCGGTGGCTGGCGCTCGGCGCGCGCCTGGTCGGCGGCTGCTGCGGAACGACCCCGGCGTTTACGAGAGCGGTGAGGTCGATAGTCGAGGGGGGAAGCCCCCCTCACCCTCGCCCTCTCCCCCCGCCGGGGGGAGAGGGTTAAGAGGAGCGCCCCTCCGGCCGTCCCTCGGTCTCGATCTCGTAGACGTCGATGCCGGTGCCCGCCCGGGTGAACATCTGGATCGGACTCTTCCCGGCCAGGGCTTTCCACCACGGGCGCCGCGACTTGCCGAAGATCGCGAGCGTGATGCCGTGCTCGCGGGCGAAGCGCAGGAGCTCCGCGGCCACGTCTTCCGCGGCGAGCCAGACGACCTTGGCGCCGAGCTCCATGGCGAGCGTCACGTTCTCGTTCAAGAGCCGGTGCTCGCGGGCCGAGATGCGCTGCGGACTCTCCTTCGGCGTGCGCACGTAGACGGCGAACCAGTTCGTGTTGAGCTTTCCGGCGAGCGCGGACGCGCGCCGCAGCAGGAGGCGCGTCGTCTCCGAGTTGGACGACATCGCGACCATGACCTTGATGCCGACGGACTCGGTCGCGGTGGTGCGGTCGGGCCCGCGCCGCTCCGCCTCGAGGCGGTCGGCGATCTGCCGCATCGCGAGCTCGCGGAGCGAGGCGAGGTTCTCCTCGGTGAAGAAGTTCTCGAGTGCCGGCCCGATCCGCTCGGCCGGGTAGATCTTCCCGGCCTTGAGGCGCTCGCGCAGCTCCTCCGAGGGCAGGTCCACGTTCACGATCGCGTCGGCCTGGCGGAGGATGCGGTCGGGCACGCGCTCCTGGACGTCGACGCCCGTCACGCGCGAGACGATGTCCTGCACCGACTCGAAGTGCTGGATGTTGACGGCGGTCATCACCGAGATCCCGGCCGCGAGCAGGTCTTCGACGTCCTGGTAGCGCTTGACGTTCTCGGCGCCGGGGACGTTGGTGTGCGCGAGCTCGTCGACGATGACGACCTCGGGCTTGCGCCGCAGCACCGCGGGCAGGTCCATCTCCTCGAGCGTCCGGCCCTTGTACGGGATCGCGCGGCGCGGGATGACCTCGAGGCCCGACACGCGGTCGGCCGTCTCCGCGCGGCCGTGGGTCTCGACGACGCCGACGACCACGTCGACGCCCTGCTTCCGGAGCAGGTGCGCGTCCTCGAGCATCTGGTAGGTCTTGCCGACGCCCGCGGCGTGTCCGATGTAGATCTTGAGCTTTCCGCGCCGCGACTTCTCGAGCAGCTTCAGGAAGACGTCCGGGGAGGTTCTCCGGGACTCTTCCTGCGGCATGCCGAATTCTAACGGGCCGCCGGGAGCGACCGGTCGAGATCGAGGTTGGTCAGCAGGACGTTGACGCGCGGCTCGCCGAAGAGGCCGAGCGTGCGCGGCTCGACGTGGCGGCGGATGACCTCGGCGACCTGGTCCTCGGTCACGCCGCGCGCCTTCGCGATCCGCAGCGCCTGCCAGAGCGCGGCGTCCGGGGAGAGGTGGGGGTCGAGGCCGGACGCCGACGTCGTGACCAGGTCGGCGGGAACGGGGCCGGTCTCGCCGGGCCGGTCGGTCCGGGCGGCCGCGACCGCGGCTTCGACCGCCTTCACGAGGTCGGCGCTCGTCGGTCCGAGGTTCGTTCCGCCCGAGGCCGTCGCGTCGTAGCCGTCCTTGCCGGCGGCCGAAGGCCTCGGATGGAGGTAGCCGGGGTTCTTGAACCCCTGGCCGATGAGGGACGAGCCCACCACGCGGCCGCCGGCGGTCACGAACGAGCCGTCGGCCTGATCCTTCCAGAAGGCGCGCGCCACGGCCGTCACCGCGGCCGGGTAGGCGCCGCCGAGGAGAACCGTCAGGACCAGGACGAAGAGCGTCGAGCGGATGGCGAGCTTCATGGCAGGCTCCTTCACGCCAGGTGCAGGGCGAGGACGACCCAGTCGATCAGCTTGATGCCGACGAACGGGACCACGACGCCGCCGACGCCGTAGATCCAGAGGTTGCGGGTGAGGATGCGCGCGGCGCCGAGCGGGCGGTACTTCACGCCGCGCAGCGCGAGCGGGATCAACGCGATGATGATCAGGGCGTTGAAGATGACCGCCGAGAGGATCGCCGACTTCGGGTTGCCGAGGCGCATGACGTTCAGAGCGTTGAGCGCCGGGTAGGTCGCCGCGAACATCGCGGGGAGGATCGCGAAGTACTTGGCGACGTCGTTGGCGATCGAAAAGGTCGTCAGCGAGCCACGCGTCATCAGGAGCTGCTTGCCGATCTCGACGATCTCGATCAGCTTCGTCGGGTTCGAATCGAGATCGACCATGTTGCCCGCCTCGCGCGCCGCCTGGGTGCCGGTGTTCATCGCGACGCCGACGTCGGCCTGAGCGAGCGCCGGCGCGTCGTTGGTGCCGTCGCCCGTCATCGCGACGAGATTGCCGTTCTCCTGCTCCTTGCGGATGAGCGCGAGCTTCTGCTCGGGGGTCGCCTGCGCGAGGAAGTCGTCGACGCCGGCCTCGCGGGCGATCGCGGCGGCCGTCAGCGGGTTGTCGCCGGTGATCATGATCGTCCTGATTCCCATCGCGCGCAGCCGGTCGAAACGGTCGCGCATCCCCGCCTTCACCACGTCGCGCAGCGCGACGACGCCGAGCACCTTCGGGCCGTCGGCCACCAGCAGCGGCGTCGCGCCCTCGGCCGAGATCCTGTTGAGGAGATCCGAGACGGCGGGGTCGATCTCCCCGCCCTGGCCGCGAACCCAGTCGGCGACGGAGTCGCCGGCGCCCTTGCGGATCTGGCGGCCGTTGAAATCCACGCCCGACATGCGCGTCTGCGCCGAGAACGGCACGAACCGCATGCCTTCCATGCGCCGCGCGCGCAGGCCGAACCGGTCCTTGGCGAGGATCACGATCGAGCGGCCTTCCGGGGTCTCGTCGGAGAGCGACGAGAGCTGGGCCGCCTCGGCCAGATCGCCCGGCAGGACGTGCGGCGCCGGGAGAAACTCCGTCGCCTGGCGGTTCCCGAGCGTGATCGTGCCCGTTTTGTCGAGCAGCAGCACGTTGACGTCGCCCGCGGCCTCGACGGCGCGGCCCGACATCGCGAGCACGTTGTGCTGGAGGACGCGGTCCATGCCCGCGATGCCGATGGCGGACAGCAGGCCGCCGATGGTGGTCGGGATCAGGCAGACGAGCAGCGCGATGAGGACCGGCGTCGTCGCCGTGCCCTTCGCGTAGAGAGCGAACGGGCGCAGCGTCACGGTCGCGATCAGGAAGACGATCGTCAGGCCGGACAGCAGGATGGAGAGGGCGATCTCGTTCGGCGTCTTCTGGCGCGAGGCGCCCTCGACGAGCGCGATCATCCGGTCGAGGAACGTCTCGCCCGGGTTCGACGTGATCTCGACGACGATGCGGTCCGACAAGACCCGCGTGCCGCCCGTGACGGCCGAGCGGTCGCCGCCGGACTCGCGGATGACGGGCGCCGACTCGCCGGTGATGGCGGACTCGTCGACGGAAGCGATTCCTTCGACGACGGTGCCGTCGCCGGGGATGACCTGGCCCGCCTCGACGATCACGCGGTCTCCCTGGCGCAGGCTCGTCGCCGGAACGCTTTCCTCACCCTTGCGCGTGACGCGGCGGGCCATCGTCTCCGTGCGGCCGCGCCGCAGAGCGGCGGCCTGAGCCTTGCCGCGTCCCTCGGCCATGGCCTCGGCGAAGTTGGCGAAGAGCAGCGTGAACCAGAGCCACAGCGCGATCTGCAGGTTGAAGAGCACGTCCTTGCCGCGCGCCACGTCGCGGACGAGGAGCACCGTCACCAGCGCCGCCCCGACGAGGACGACGAACATGACCGGGTTCTGCGCCTCCCGGCGCGGGTCGAGCTTCCGAAAGGCGTCGGAGAAGGCCGCGCGGACGATGGCGCGATCGAACAGGGAAGTGCGTTTCGGCGGAGCCACGGCATCCTCCTCTAGAAGAGCGTCCCGGCCTTCATCAGGAGCTGTTCCACGATCGGGCCCAGCGAGAAGGCGGGAAAGAACGTCAGCGCGCCCACGATCAGGATCACGCTGACGAGCAGCAGCGAGAAGAGCGGGCCCGTCACCGGGAACGTGCCGACCGATTCCGGGATCTTCTTCTTGGCGGCGAGCGAGCCGGCGATTCCGAGGATCGGGATGAGCATGAAGAACCGGCCGAGGAACATGTCGACGCCGAGGGTCGTGTTGTAGAAGGGCGTGTTCGCGTTCAAGCCGGCGAAGGCGGACCCGTTGTTGCCGGCGCCTGACGTGAACGCGTAGAGGATCTCCGAGAAGCCGTGAGGCCCTTTGTTCGCGAGCGAGGACAAGCCGGCCGGAAGCACCGAGGCCGCGGCGCTGAAGGCGAGGATGCACAGCGTCAGGATCAGGACCGACAGCATCGCGAGCTTGACCTCGTGCGCCTCGATCTTCTTGCCGAGGTACTCGGGCGTCCGGCCGACCATCAGGCCGGCGATGAAGACCGAGAGCACGATGAAGAGAAACATCCCGTAGAGGCCGGCGCCGACGCCGCCGAAAATGATCTCGCCCGAGGCGATGTTGGCGAGCGGGACGAGGCCGCCGATCGGCGTGTACGAGTCGTGCCAGGAGTTGACCGCGCCGCAGGAGGCGTCGGTCGTGACGGTGGCGAAGAGCGCCGAGTCCCCGATCCCGAAGCGGACCTCTTTGCCTTCCATGTTCCCGCCCGTGCCGCCCGCCGTCGGCTGCGCCTGGAGCCCGAGCTTCTGGTGGATCGGATTTCCCTTCTGCTCGGCGACGCCGCAGACGAGGACGCCGACGAGAAACATCAGCGCCATCGCGCCGAAGACCGCCCAGCCGTGACGGACCGAGCCGGTCATGAGCCCGAGCGTGTTGGTCAGGCCCGCTCCGATCGCGAAGATCAGAACGAGCTGGAGGAAGTTCGTGCCGGGCGTCGGGTTCTCGTAGGGGTGTGCGGAGTTCGCGTTGAAAAAGCCGCCGCCGTTGGTGCCCAGCTCCTTGATCGCCTCCTGGGAGGCGACGGGCCCCTGCGCGATTTTCTGCTCGACGCCCTCGACAGTCTTCACGGCCGCGTCCGGCCGGAAGTTCTGGACGACGCCACGCGAGACGAAGAAGAGCGCGGCGAGAAACGACAGCGGCAGCAGGACCCAGAGAATCGCCCGCGTGCAGTCCGACCAGAAGTTGCCGATGCCGGCCGCCTTCTCGCGGGCGACGCCGCGGATCACGGCGACCGCGATCGCGATGCCCGTCGCCGCCGAGAGGAAATTGTGGAGGGCGAGGCCGGCCATCTGGGTGAAGTGCGACATCGTGGTCTCGCCCGAGTAGCCCTGCCAGTTGGTGTTCGTGGTGAAGGAGACGGCGGTGTTCCACGCGGAGTCGGGTGCGACCGGGCCGAACTTGTTCGGATTGAACGGCAGGAACTGCTGGAGGCGCTGCATGGCGTACAGGATCACGAGCGAGGCGGCGTTGACGATGAGCATCGTCACGGTCCAATCCACCCAGCTCTGGTCCTTCGACGCGTCCACGCCGCAAAGGCGGTAGATCCCGCGCTCGATCGGCCGCAGCACCGGATCCAGGAACGTCTTCTCTCCCGAGAAGACCCGCTTCATGTAGCCGCCCATGAGCGGCGTGATCGCGACGATGATCGCGAGGTAGACCAGGATCTCGAGGAAGTTGATGGTCGTCATGGCGTCACACCTTCTCCGCCCGGACCATCGCCCAGAGCAGATACCAGAGCAATCCGAGAGTCACGGCCAGACCGAGCGCGTCTTCCCAACCCATGGTGTCCCCTCAAATCCTGTCGCAGCGGCGGGTGTAAACGACCGACAGCCAGAAGAGAACGATCGTGGCAACGAGGAAGATGACGTCGAGCATGTTCCCTCCTCAGAACGAGTAGCCGAGCTCGATGAGCCCGCCGTCGCCTTTCGAGTCTCCATTCTTGATCGAGTAGGCCGCGTAAGCCGTCCACTGTCCGAAGGCGTACGTGAAGCCGGGCGAGAAGTAGCCGATCGAGTTCACGCCGCTGTACCAGTCGGCGGCGAGAGTCAGTCCCTTGATCCAGGGGAGAGGCTGCTCGAAGCTCAGGAGTGCGCCGCCCGTGGACGTCGCCTTGGCGTACCCGGCGGAGGAATACCAACCCCCGGCGCTGAGGCGTGTCTCGAGACCGGCGATGCGGTAGGAGGCGAAGCCGTAACCCATGCCGGAGGGGTTCCCGTCCTCGCTGCCTTTCAGGTAGAAGAGGCCGTAGCCGCCGGTCGTCAGCGTGAAGCCTCCCGCATGCACGGGCTGAATCTTCACCGCGACGTTCGCGGTCGGGACGATCCCTCCCGGCGAGTTGAAGCCGCCGAAGTTGACCCCGCCTTCCATGCCGGGGATGATGCCGACCACGCCGCGGATGGTCGTCGACGAGAACTTCGGATCCGTGGGCCGGAAAAGCTCGTCCACCTCCGTGTAGACCTTTCCCGGGTCGAGAACGTCCGCCGACGGGACGTTGAAGACGGTCTGCTGCGCGAGCGCGCCGGCCGTCAACGACGAGAGAAACAACGCGGCGGCGACGAGCCTCGCCCTGGGAGCCTGCCTCTCGGGAGAGCGTCGCCGCTCGAACACTTTCTCGTCCGCTTTCCAGAGAATCATCGCTCGCCTGCCGCAGGCAACGTACGCCACGAACCCGGCCGCGACGAGAGCCGTTTGCATCTCGGGGATCGCCAGAGCCGCGACACAGCCTCCGACGAGAGCGATGAACGCCAGCGCGGCGTAGACCTTTGCTTTCGGCGCGTCTTTCATGGCGAGAGCATGAATGTCGGGACGAGAAGAAGTCCGGAAGACGGACGAAGGAATCGCGGAAGACATGATCTTTCCTCTGGAGGTTCCGGAGCGGCGCTTCAGCGGCTTCTGTCGAGGGCGCGCGGGTAGGCCGAGCGCTCGCGCCGCACCGATCCGAATCGCGCGGTGGGCGCGGACATCGAACGGCCGAGGGACAGGGCCCCGGCCGAGCCCGCGATCAGGCCGGCTCGAACGGATTCGCGCGCGTCCGTCTCCCAGGGCGAGGATTCCTGCGTCCGGAAGACGAGGTCGTCCGCGCGGCAGAGAGCCAGGGCTCGCCGGGTGCAGGCGACGTAGCCCGCGAACGAAGCCGCGATGATCGCCACCTGGAATCGAGGGGCGAGGAGGGCGATGAGACAGCCTCCGAAGAGCACCGCGAGCCCGAATCCACCGAACCGAATGGCTTTTCGCTTGTCGTCCATGGACGCGAGAATCTCGCGCGACGGAAGAAGAAGTCCGGAAGAGGAGCGGAAGAATTGCGGAAGACGGATGTCCCTGGGCCCGGGGAACTTGCGTCCCGCGAGTACTAATCCGGGGAAAATCGGTAGCCGACCCAGGGCTCGGTGCGGAACCAGCGGGGTTGAACCGGGTCGTTCTCCAGCTTGCGCCGCAGGCCGCCCATGTGGACGCGGAGCGTGTCGTTGGTGACTCCGGCCGTCGTGCCCCAGACCTCGGCCATGAGCTGCCGGTGGGTCCAGACCGCGCCGGGTTTCCGGAGCATCGTGGCGAGTATCGAGAACTCGATCGGGGTCAGGTGGACCGCGCGCCCGTTTTTTCGGACGGTCCGCTCCTCGAGCGCGACCTCGACGTCGCCGAAGCGCGCGAGCGCCGGGCCGCGCGCGGGCTCGCCGCGGCGGAGCAGGGCCCGGGCGCGCGCGACGAGCTCGGCGACGCCGAACGGCTTGGTGACGTAGTCGTCGGCCCCGGCGTCGAGGAGGCGCACCTTCTCGCGCTCCTCGCCGCGGACGGTCAGCACGAGGATCGGTACGGACGACTTCCGGCGGATCTCCTGGACGAGCTCGAGCCCGTCCACGCGCGGCATGGCGAGGTCCGTGACCACGAGGTCGAAGGTCCCGTCGCCGAACCGCTCGAGACCCTCCTGGCCGTCGATCGCCGAGACCACCTCGTGCCCCTCGCGCTCGAGCGCGTCCCGCACGACCTTGCGGATGCCCGGCTCATCGTCGATCGCGAGGACGCGGCTCATGGGGCGGTTCGCGGCAGGGAGATCTCGAAGAGCGCGCCGCCGCCCTCGGCCGTGTCGAGCCGGACCGAGCCGCCGTTCAACTCGACCAGGCTGCGCGCGATCGAGAGGCCGAGGCCGATGCCCGGCAGGCTCCCGGCGTCCCCGAGCCGCACGAAGCGCTCGAAGACGCGTCCGCGCTCGGAGGACGGAACGCCCTTGCCCTGGTCCGCCACGCGGAAGACGACGTGCGCGTCGTCGGCGGTGACCGACACGTGAATCGTCGTCCCCGGAGGCGAGTAGCGGGCCGCGTTCTCGAGGCCGTGGCCGAGGGCCTCGGTCATCTGCGCGGGGTCGACCTCGACGGCGAGCTCGGGCGCCGGAGGTTCGAGATACAGCGAGTGCCCGGCGAGGGCTTCGCCGAAACGCGCGACGGCGGCCTCGACGATCTCGGCGCAGCTGACGCGCTCGCGGCGCGGGCGGGCCATGCCCGAGTCGAGCCGCACGAGATCCATGAGCTCGCCGATTCTCCGGGAGAGCGCGTCGAGCTGCCCGCCGGCGGCGCGCGACGCCTCGGAGCCCCGGCCGTCGGCTTCCCAGTTTTCGATCGCGCCGCGGGCGGCCGCGACGGGAGTCTTGAGGTCGTGGGCGAGCTGGGCGAGGAGCGTCGACTTCATCTGCTCGCTCGTCCGCGTCTCCTCGGCGGCGCGCGCGAGTCGGAGGAAGCGCTCGCGCTCGACCGCGAGGCCGAGCAGCAGGGCGCAGGCCTCGGCCATGCGCTCGCTCGAGCGCAGCCCGCGCGCCACGAGGACGCCGGCGCGCTGGAGTCCGACGGGAATCGGCAGGTAGATGTCCGTGCCGCCGAGGTCCGACGGGTAGGCGGCGGAGTTGCCCTGGCGATGGACGAGCTCGGCGATGTCGGCGCGGAAGGACGCGTTGGCCGTCTCGATCCGCTGCGACAGGACGCCCTGGTCGTCGGCGAGGAGGATCGCGACCTGCTGGCACTGGAGGGCCTGCCGCAGCCGGTCCGCCGCGACGCCGAGCAGCGTCTCGCGGTTGGTGTCGGAGAGAAATCCCTGCGACAGCTGGGTCAGCGCGATCAGGTCGCGCCGCTCCGCCTCGAGCAGCCCGAGGCGCCGCCGCGACAGGGCGGAGAGCCGGCCGATCAGGAGCCCGGAGACGAGGAAGACGAAGAGCGCGGCGACGTTGCGCGGATCCTGGACCGTCAGCGTGTAGAGCGGCGCGAGGAAGAAGAAGTTGAAGCCGAGGGTCGCGAGCAGCGCGGCGAGCACCCCGGGGCCGCTCTGCCAGATCGAAGCGCAGAAGAAGACGGCGAGGAGAAGCAGCAGCGCGACCGAAGACTCGTTGAGCTGCGGAAACAGCCTCAGGAGGGCGATCGTCGCCCCGACGGCGACGACCGCGGCGGGATAGCCGATCCACCTCACGGCGGAGAGCTTCATCGCGGGGCCATTCTATCGGCGGGCCCCGAGCCTCAGGCCACGAACATCGCGTCGCCGAAGGAGTAGAACCGGTAGCCCTCGCGGATCGCCTCGGCGTAGGCGGCGAGGACGCGCTCGCGCCCGGCGAACGCCGAGACGAGCATGAGGAGCGTCGAGCGCGGCAGGTGGAAGTTCGTCAGCAGCCCGTCGAGCACCCGGAACTCGAAGCCGGGCGTGATGAAGAGGTCGGTCGAAAAGCGGCGGTCGCCGGGCTGATCGGCGTCGTCCCGAAGCGCCGCCGCCTCGAGGGAGCGGGCCACCGTCGTCCCGACCGCGAGCACGCGCCGGCCCGAGGCCTTCGCGTCCCGGACGGCGGCCCGCGTGGCGGCGGGGAGCAGGACTTCTTCGGGGGGAAGCCCGTGGTCGTCCGTGTCCTCGGCCGTGACGGGCTTGAAGGTTCCGGCGCCGACGGCGAGCGTCAGGTCGGCGATTTCGACCCCGCGCGCGCGGATGCGCTCGAGGATCGCTTCGGTGAAGTGCAGCCCGGCCGTGGGCGCCGCGACGGCCAGGGGCTCGCGCGCGAAAACGGTCTGATAGGCGTCGCGGTCTTCCGGCCGGTCGGGCGCGCCCGGTTCGCGCCGGATGTAGGGGGGCAGGGGAGTATGGCCGAGGCGCGACAGGAGCGCGTCGTCCACGGCCCGGTCGAACAGGACCGTTCGGCTGCCGTCTTCGCCGATCGCGGTCACTTCGGCGGCGACTTCGCCCTCGAAGCGGATGCGGCGCCCGACCTTGGCGCGGCGGCCCGGCCGGGCGAGGGCGAGCCAGCGCCTTCCCTCGTCGAGGCGGCGGAGCAGGAAGATTTCGACGAGGCGTCCTTCGGCGTCCTGCCCGTAGAGGCGCGCCGGGCGGACGCGGACGTCGTTGCGCACGAGGAGGTCCCCCGGGCAGAGGAGCTCCGGCAGCTCCTCGAACCGGCGGTGCGCCGGGGTCCCGGCGGCGCGGTCGAGCTGGAGCAGGCGGCTCGTGCCCCGGGGATGCGCCGTCTGGGCGATCCTTTCGGCCGGCAGGTGATAGTCGAAGAGGGAGACCCTCACGGCGCCAAGGGTATCCGGCTTTGGGTGTCACCGCCGGTAACGAAATGCCCGCCGCCCCGTCTCCGGCTCCGGGCTGCGGAGCCGCCAAGGCCGCGAATTTTCAGGCAGTTGCCTTCCGGACGGCGCGATGGTACGCGGGCTGCAATTGTCCGCATCCCGAAAGGACGGACGCTCATGATCGCCAGACGCGCGGGTTCGAGCCTCTTCCTGTTCCTCGCCCTGGCCGCAGGACTCTGCGCCGGAGCGATGCTCTCGCTCGGTCTGGCCGGACGCTGAAGCGCCTGCAGTAGGCTCGGGCGGATGTCTCACGACTATCCGCCGGGCCGCGGGCGCGTCCACCTCGAGGCGGCCGGCATTCCGATCGACGGCGTGTCGATCGCCGGCCACGAATCCTTCTACAAGCTTCCATCGTTTCGGACGCTGCTCGAGTTCGGGCGCGCGCCGGAAGACGTCGTCGGGTACTCGACCGTGTGCGTGTCGCACGGCCACCTCGACCACATGGCGGGGCTCGCGCACTACGCCTCGCGGCGGCGGCTGGCGGCTCTGCCCGCCGCCCGCGTGTACATGCCCCGAGAAGCCGCCCCCCACGCCGTGCGCTGGGTCCAGGCCTGCGAGGCGCTCGAGCAGATCGCGTACGAGGTCGAGATCGTGCCGGTCGTCGAAGGCGATCGGGTGCGGCTGCGCAACGACCTCGAGCTGACTGTCCTGCCGGGGCGCCATCGGGTGCCGACGGTGGGGTTTCTGTTCTCGGAGGTGCGGCACAAGCTCCTGCCGGAGCTCGCCGACAAGGACGGCCGGGAGATCGCGGCGCTGCGGGAGAAAGGCGTCGCGGTCACGCGTCGCGAGGAGATCCCGCTGCTGGCCTATCCCGGCGACTGCGGCGTCGAAATCTTCGAGGCGTGCCCCGAGCTCTACCGGGCCCGGGTGCTGCTCCTCGAGTGCTCGTTCCTCGCCGCGGAGGACAAGGAGCGGGCGCGCGAGTACGCCCACATCCATCTCGACGACGTCCTCGAGCGGGCGGATCGCTTCGAGAACGAGGCCGTCGTGTTGACGCACTTTTCACAGCGCTACACGCCGGGCGAGATCCGGGAAGCGCTGCGGAGGATCCCGCAGCCTCTCGCAGAAAGCGTCCTGCCCTTCCTGCCGGAGTAGTCGGGTCCAGTCGGGTCGGCGTTCCCTCGCTCGCCGGTCGGGCCACGCCGTGTCGCGCTCGAGATCCGAGTCTCTGGCTGTGGGGGGTGGAATCGAACCACCAACCTTCCGGTTAACAGCCGGACGTTGTACCAATTCAACTACCCCACAACGGGCCGCCTGATGATACCGGCCGGGCGACCGGTCCCGGGCGATATCGGGGCTAGCGGGAGAGCGTCGCGTTGCCGCCGGGCGCGACGACCTGCCCCTCGGTCACGAGGGGCTTGTAAAAGTCGCCGATGCTGACGGCGAGCGTCGTGCCCTGCACGTTGCCCATGAAGGCGCCGCCCGTGCAGCCGACCATGTCGACGTTGCCCGTCAGCTGCGATCCCGACACCTGCCCGTGGAACGCGCCGTTGACGCAGTTCGAGGAGACGGTGCCGTTGACGGTCGTGCCGCTCTGCTGCAGCCGGATCGTCATCGTCGATCCGGCGCACGGCGCGGTCGAGTCGGGCCGATAGACGCCCGTCCACGTGCCGGCGACGTTCGCCGCCATGACCGGGCCGCCGGCGGGTCCGGCGACGGTATTGGAGTCCTTGCTGCACGAAACCGCGAGAGCCGAGACGGCGACGAGCGTCGCGAAAAGCGTCCTACTCTTCCCGGCCATGGTGGTCCTCCTGGACGGGCCTTTTGTAGCACTTTCCGCCGCGCCCGGCACGCAATTCAGGCTCAGGATTTCCCCGGGCGGACGACGTCGAGCGCGGCCTTGCGTTCCTCGACGGCCCAGAGCCCCAGGTGGCTGCGCCAGGCGGCCGCCGAGGCGGGCTCGAGAATGTACTCGTGCTCCCCGCCGGCCGCGCCGGTCAGGCGAAGCACCTCGCGCCGAAGGAGCCGGCGGCCGCTCGAAAGGCGAGCGCCCGTGGCGATCTTCTGAATTCTCGAGGTCGCGAGCCGCTCGGACTCGCCGAAAACGCCGAAGAAGACGACGTCGGCTTCCGAAAGCCCGAGGACTCCAGGGAGGCGCCGGCGGACGCCGACGACGCGTTCGGCCCGGGTCAGCAGGCGGAAACGGTCCGCCGACTCGCCGAGCAGCCGGTGCGCGAGCTTGTCCTGGGCGCGGCGGAAAAGGACGCGCGGCACGACGGCTGCCGCCGCGAAGACCGCCGCCACCGCGAAAAGAACGAGGACGAGCGTGCTCACGCGCCCCCGAAGATATCGCCTACGGGCCGTCGAGCAGGAGGCCGAAGGTCTTGACCGGGAAGACCGCCATCTGGCCGCGCGTGTTCGGGTTGTCCGGGCAGGATCTCAGCGGCGAGACCTGGCAGCCGCCGGTGATCTGGCGGTTGTAGAGGTCCTCGCTCCACGGCGCGATGGTGTCCTCGGCCGGCACGTCGGTGAAGAGCCCCACGGCCGGCGGCGGCGTGTACGCGGATCCCTGGTTCGCCTTCGGCAGGAAGACCGCCATCGGACGCCGCGTCGCGGGATTGTTCGGGCAGTAGTCGCCGCCGCAGCAGCCGCCGGTGATTCCCTCGACCGAGAGCTGCTCGATCCAGTCGGCGAAGAGACTCGGGCACGGGACGTCGGCGAAGATGCCGTTGCGCGGGGAGGGCGGCCCGATAGAGAGGATGCCAAGCCGCGCGACCGAGCCCCGTCGGATCCCTTAAGGACTCCCTGATCTCCCGATTTCGGGTCGGGGCCGTCTCCGGGAGCGTTTCACCGGGCGCTCAGTGCAGGAACCTCTTCCGATTCCGGATGTAGTCGGTGAAGAGGAACTCGGCCAGGTTGTACGGCGAGGCGTAGTAGGCGCGGCCCCGGTTGATCCGCGTCAGCTTGTCCACGAACTCGACCAGATACGGGTCGGTCGCGATCATGAACGTGGTGATCGTGATGCGGTCCCGGCGGCAGGCGTCCGCCTCCTCCAGCGTCCGGTTGACGATCTTCAGGTCGAGGCCGAAGGGATTCTTGTAGAGCCTGCCGCGCTCCCAGATGGCCGAGGGCTTGCCGTCGGTGATGAGGAAGATCTGCTTGTTCGGGTTCTTGCGGTGGACGAGGAGCTTGCGGGCGAGCGCGAGTCCCGCCTTCGTGTTGGTGTGAAAGGGGCCGACCTGTGTCTTCGAGATCTCGGACAGGGGCACGCGTTTGGCGTCGTCGCCGAAGAGCAGGACGTCGATCGAGTCCCTGGGGTACTTCGACTGGATCAGCTCGACCATCGCGAGCGCGACTTTCTTGGCCGGCGTGAACCGGTCTTCGCCGTAGAGCACCATCGAGTGCGAGATGTCGATGGCGAGGACGGTGGCGCACGAGGTCAGGTGCTCCTCCTCGTGGACCTCGAAGTCCTCGGGCTTCAGGGCGATCGTGTCCGCGTCGCGGCGCACGGCGTTGCCGATCGAGCGGATCCCGTCGATCGCGCTCGGGCTGTCGCCGAACTCGTAGGCGCGCGTCTCGGGCAGCAGCTCGCCGCCCGAGCCCGCTCGCGGGATCGCGTGGTAGCCGGCCCCGGCGCGGGTCAGCGACGTGAAGATCTCCTCGAGGGCCGAGCGCCGGATCCGGCGCTCGCCCGCGGCGGACAGCTGGAGCTCGCCGCCGCGCTCCTCGACGAGCTCGCTCTTCTGGAGATGCTCGCGAAACGCGTCGAGGTCGACGTTCGGGTCGATCATGCCCCGGTCCTGGAGGTACTTCATCCAGCGGAGCGCCTCCTCCACGTCGCCGCCCGACTGCAGCACGAGCTGCAGGAAGAGCTTGACGAGCTCCTGCATCGTGAGGAGCTGGCGGAGCAGGTCGACGGGGAAGTCGGCGTAGCGGTAGCGCACCGGCGCCCATTCTATGGCGCGGGGTCGGCGCCGGGGTTCAGGGACCGTAGAGGCGGAGCCCGAAAGCGCGGGCGAGGAAGGCCGCCATCTGGCCGCGTGTGCTCGGCGCGTCGGGACAGTAGTCGGCGTTCCCGCAGCCGGCCGTGACGCCCTCGGCGGCGAGCGTCTCGATCCAGTCGGCGGCGAAGCCGTCGGGACACGAAACGTCGGCGAAAAGGCCGGAACAGGGCGCCGGCACGAAGCGCTTGCCGTGCTCCATCTTCAGGAGGAAGACGGCCATCTGGGCTCGGGTGACAGGAGCGTCGGGGCAGTAGAGCGAGGGACTCTGCGAGCAGCCGCCCGTGACGCCTTCGGCGGCGAGCTCTTCGATCCAGTCCGCCGCGAACGAGCCCGCGGGGACGTCGTCGAACACGCTTCCCGTCGCGGGCGGCGGGACGAAATTCTGGCCGTGGCGGCTGCGCAACAGGAAGACGGCCATCTGGGCCCGTTTCACGGAGGCATTCGGGCAGTAGGCAGCGCCGCCGCAGCCGGCGGTGATGCCGTTGTGGAGGATCGTCTCGACGAAGGGATAGTAGAGGCTCGAGCTCGGGACGTCGTCGAAGCTGCCGCCGACGTGAAGGGTCCAGAAGTGGACCGGGCCGACCGATGACGTTTCCAGGAAGACGGCGTCCCAGTGAGTCGCCGGCCGCGCGCTCGGGATTCCGACGGTCATGCGGGGGCACGTTTCCGTCGCGTCGAAGCAAGTGGCGGAGCCGCCCGCCGGAATCGTCCCGTACTCCGCGGCGGGGTCGTCGACCGCGTAGGCGCCGTCCCCGGGTCCGTTGAGGTTGCTCGCCGTCGAAAACAACGACGCGTCCGCGTCGGTGCCGTTCTCCCAGGACGGCTCGACGAGGACAGTCTCGCCGGCCTCGAGGACGCCATTCCCGTTGGACGACGTCGAGGAGTTGGTGTGCGCGTCGACGCGCAGCGGAACGTCGCCCGAGAACGGCGTTCGATAGGCGCGGACCGTGGTCCCGAAGCCCTCCACGACGAGGGTCCCCCTGGCGCCGATCGCCGGCCCGCCCGTTCCCGCGTAGAGGATGGAATCCTGCCAGCGCCCTTTGAGGTCCGGGTCGAGGGCGTACAGGGCTCCCACGTAGCCCGCGCCGTTGGAGAGGAATACCCGGCCCCTGGCGTCGATGGCCAGGTGCGGCGTGAACGCGCCGCCATCCCACGGGATCGGAAGGGAGGTGTTGAGAACGTTTCCGGAGGCGGGATCGATCCGGATCACCTCGTCTTCGGTCGAGAAGCTGTAGACGGAGTTGTCCGGCCCCGTCGCGAACGTCGCGAAGGGAACGTACGCCATGGGCACGCGCCAGTTCTCCGTCAACGCGGACCCGGTGTCGGTCAGCGAGACGAGCGCGTCTCCGGGCGTGTTGTTCGCGAGCGGCGCATAGACGGTCCCGTCGGCGCCGACGAAGACCCCGATCTGGTTGATGCCGAAAGTCTCTTCGCGCCGAAGGTCCGATGAGCCGTAGAGCAGCGCGCCTGTCGCGACGTCGTAAACGTTGACGACGAGATGAAAGAAGCCGTCGATCGGCACGCCGGTGAGGGAATAGGCCCGGTCGCCGAAGACCGACGCCTCGCATCCTCCGCTCGAGAGGCATTGCCGGGGGACCTGCCAGGCAGTGGTTCCGTCCGTCGCGCGAATCCGAAGGATCGACGCAAAGTTCCCGACGATCAGATCGCCGTCGGCGGTGAAGCTCGGCGCCTCGGTGCCGTAGGAGTCGATCAGGTCCTCGGATTGCCACAGGATCGAGCCGTCGGCGGGGCCGAGCGCATAGACGTATTCCGAGTTGCTGTTGCCCGCCCGGGTGGCGTAGATGTGGCCGTCGCGGATGGCCAGGACCCGGCTCCCCCAGGAATCCGGAAAATTGATCGGAAGCTGGACGCTCCAGACCTCCGAGCCAGTGTCGAGATCCTGCGCGACGATCCAGGATCCGTGGGGGATGTCCGGGTTCTGGTCGGGGCGGCTGGACACGACGAGGCCGGCACCGATCACGGGGGCGAAGCCGCCGTACTCCGAGATGTGGGGGCACTGGTCCCAGAGAATCTGGTTGGCGGTGGGTCCGTGCTCCGCCGAAAGGCCGTCATGCGTCGCATGCCCGCCCGTGCCGGTGATCCAGTCGTCCGCCCGTGATGTCGACGGCTTGAGCAGAAGGGCGATGGCGACGAGGACCGGGGCGAAGCGGCTCAGAGTGCCGCCGGAGCGAGCGCGCTTCGCCAGGCTCTGGCCGATTGCCACACGAGACTCCGATCGCTGGTGGTGAAGACAGTATAGCCCTGTGCCCTCAGCGCCGGAATCTCGTCCGCCGACCGCAGCATGATGCCGGCGGCCTTGCCGTGCTCCTTCGCGACGGCGCCGACGCGCTCGACCGCGGCGCGGTAGCGCGGGTCGTCGTAGTGGCCGGGGACGCCGAGGGCCTGCGACAGGTCGTTCGGGCCGACGAAGAGAACGTCGACGTGCCTTTCGGACGCGATCTCTTCGACGTGGTTCAGCGCGCCGGCGGTCTCGATCTGGACCACGACGACGGTCGCGTCGTTGGCCTCGAGCACCCAGTGGTCGAAGGGGACCGTGCCGTAGGCGTTCGCGCGCACGCCGGCGAGCCCGCGTCTGCCGACGGGCGCGTACTTGGCTCCCTCCACCGCCGTCCGCACGGCCGCGACGCCGTCGGCGCGGGGAAAGAGCGTGCCCGCGGCGCCCGCGTCCAGGGCGCGGTTCGAATCCGCGGAGGCCTGGCAATTCGGGACGCGCACGATGGCCGGGACCCCCGCTCCGTCCGCCGCGCGCACCAGGCGCTCGACCGACTCCGGGCCCATGAAGCCGTGCTCGGTATCGATGACGAGAAAATCGAAGCGCGCCAGCGCGAGCAGCTCCGCGAGGCCCTCGGTCGGCCAGGTCAGAAAGCAGCCGAGCTGCGGCTCGAGGGAGAGGACGCGAGAACGCAGGCTGTCGGACACGTCCCCCTCACCCTGCCCTCTCCCCCCGCCGGGGGGAGAGGGGTCTGGAGGAGGCGTTCGCTTCGCGACCGCGGCGCATCTCAGTTGGCCCGGTTCTTCACGAGGTTGAACTTGAGCATCTCGGTGTAGGAGACGCGCGAGTCGAGGTCCTCGCGGGCGATCTTCAGGTGCTGCGTCAGGCCTTCGAGGACGAGCTCCATGCCGATCGCGAGCTCCTCCTTCGACGCCGGCGAGAAGTGCTCCTCGACGGCCTTCTTGAGCCCGGGAACCGACTCCAGCGCCTTCAGGTGCTCGGCGAAGGGCGTCTCGTCGGAGATCGTGACGCGATTGTCCGCGGCGAACCATGCGGCGATCGGCTCGTAGAGCGGGTGGATCTTCTCGGGCGGTGGCGGCGCCTGCCGCGCGCGCCGGACGGGCCCGGCCGTCTCCTCGTCGTCGTCGGGTTCCGGACGGCGCCGCTCGGTCGAGCGACCGGAGTCGGGCGCGGGGAACTTGGCGTCGAAGAGCTTCTTGACGGCCGCGCCGATGAGCTTCTTGGCGATCACCTCGGCGCCCTGCTGCTCGCCCTCGTAGACCATCTCGACTTTTCCGGTGATCGCCGGGAGCGTCGCCGGAAGGTCGCACAGCCGCGGCGCCACGCGCGCCTCGCCGTGGACGAGCCCGCGCCGCTCGAGGTTCGAGACGAGGATCTCGAGCGCCGAGATCGGCATGCGCGCCGACACGCCCGAGGACTGGTCGACGAACTCGGAGCCGCGCGCGGCGAACGCGATCTCCTCGACGAGCTCGCGGAAGAGCTCGGGGATCTCGATCGACGGGCCGCCGGCGCGGTCGACCCACGCCTCCTGGGCCGTGATCTTCGCGGCCGTCTTCACGTCCTCCGGGTAGTGCGTGAAGATCTGGGACGAGATCCGGTCCTTCAGCGGCGTGATGATGTTGCCGCGGTTCGTGTAGTCCTCCGGGTTGGCCGAGAAGACGAGCAGGATGTCGAGCGGGATCCGCACGGGGAACCCGCGTATCTGGAGATCGCGCTCTTCGAGGATGTTGAGGAGGCCGACCTGGATGCGGGGCTGGAGGTCGGGCAGCTCGTTGATGGCGAAGATCCCGCGATTGGTCCGCGGCACGATGCCGAAGTGGATGACCTCCTCGTCGGCGTAGGAACGGCGCTCGGTGGCGGCTTTGATCGGGTCGATGTCGCCGATGAGGTCGGCGATCGAGACGTCGGGGGTCGCGAGCTTCTCGCGGTAGCGCTCGGACCGCGGGATCCACGCGATCGGCGCGGCGTCTCCCTTTTCGGCGAGGATCCGGTGGCCGTACCTGGTGATGGGAGCGAGCGGGTCTTCGTTGAGCTCGCTGCCGGCGATCGCCGGAATCTCCGGGTCGAGGAGGTTGACGAGGAGGCGCAGGAGCCGTGTCTTGGCCTGGCCGCGGAGGCCGAGGAGCAGGAAGTCGTGCCGCGACAGGACCGCGTTCGACAGCGCCGGCAGCACCGTGCGTTCGTAGCCATGGATGCCCGGAAACGGCTTCTCGCCGCGCGAGAGCGCGCGCTTCAGGTTCTCGCGCAGCTCGTCCTTGACGCTGCGGGAGCGGTATCCGGTCGCCTTCAATTCGCCGAGGGTCTGGGGTTTCTTGGTCACGAGGAGCTTTCTCCGGCTACCTGCCGGCGTTGCGCGAGCCTCAGCCGGGTTTGACGGCGGGAGCGGGGTCGTCCGGTCGAAACAGGGGAGCCGGCGGCCGTCCGGCGCTCTCGGCCGCGCGTCGGGCGAAACCCTCGAGCCGGGCGCGGTCGAAGCCCTCGACGGTCTCGGCGACGATGCCGTCCGCGCCGACGCGGAGCAGCGTGGGAACCGTCGAGAGGCCGAGGGCGTCGGAGGCCGGCCACGGCTCGGCGTCGTAAGCGGTTTCGACGCGCGTGCCGAGCCGTTGCCCGAACGCGGCCGTCGTTGCCGGCGCGTCCTGGGAGACGCCGAGCACGCGCAGCGAGCCGCCGTCGCCGGCGCGGCGGATGCGATCGAGATACGGCCACGTCAGCGCGCAGGTGGGACACGTCGTCTTGAAGAAGACGTAAAGCGTCTCGCCTTCCGGGGGTGGAAGCGGCGCGCCCCGCTCGTCGCGGAGCCGAAGGGAAGGCAACGGATCTCCGGGCTGCAGGACCGACACGCCGGCGATTATAGACTTGCGGCACCGCGCATGAAGGAAGAGCCGCGGCGCCGCGTGTCGCGCCGACAATTCGTCAGGACCGCGGGCGTCGCGCTCGCGGCCGGCGCGCTGCCGGGGCTCGCGTGCCGTCGGGCCGAACGCCGGGCCGCCGCGCCGAAGAAGACGCTCCGCATTCTCCAGTGGAGCCACTTCGTGCCGGGCTACGACCGCTGGTTCGACGGCGTCTACACGAAGCAGTGGGGCGAGCGCAACGGCACGCGGGTCATCGTGGACCACATCGCGCCGACCGAGATCAACGCGCGCGGCGCCGCGGAGGCCTCGGCGCAGAAAGGGCACGACCTCTTCCTGTTCCAGGCGCCCCCGGCGGCGTACGCGGCGCAGGTCCTCGATCTGCGCGAGGTCGTCCAGGAGGTCGAGCGGCGGCACGGCAGGATGATCGACCTCGCCGAGCGGTCCACGCTGGACCCGAAGACCGGGAAGTACTTCGCGTTCTCGGATTCCTACGTGCCCGACCCGGGCAACTACCGCATCGACCTCTGGAGCGAGGTCGGCTTTCCGAAGGGCCCGGATTCGTGGGAGGACCTGCGGGCCGGCGGCCGCCGGATCAAGGAGAAGTTCGGCAACCCCGTCGGCCTCGGCCTGTCGCAGGAGACGGACTCGAACATGGCGCTGCGCGCGCTGCTCTGGTCCTTCGGCGGCGCGGAGACGGACGCCGACGGGCGCGTCGTCCTCGACTCGAAGGCGACGGTCGAGGCGCTCGAATTCGCACGGGCCCTGTACCGGGAGACCGAGACCGCCGAGGTCTTCACGTGGGATCCGGCGTCCAACAACCGGGCGATGCTCGCGGGGCGCGCCTCGTACGCGCAGAACGCGATCTCGATCACCCGGACGGCGGAGAAGGAGAACCCGGAGATCGCCCGCAGGATCGGGCTGACGGCCGCCCTGAAAGGCCCGGTCCGCCGGATCGCGGCCGAGCACCTGATGAACTGCTACGTCGTCTGGAAGTTCGCGGAGAACGCCGAGGGCGCGAAGCAGTTTCTCGTCGACCTCATGGACGACTTCGGGTCCGTGTTCCGCGAGAGCGAGTTCTACAACTTCCCGAGTTATCCGGCGACCGTTCCGGACCTCGCGGGCCAGCTCGCCCGCGACCCGAAGGCGGACCCCCCGGGCAAGTACGCGGTGCTCTCGACGGTGCTCGACTGGACGACCAACGTCGGCTATCCCGGCTACGCCACGGCCGCGACGGACGAGGTCTTCAGCACGTTCGTGATTCCGACGATGTTCGCCCGCGTGGCGCGCGGCGACACGGCCGCCGAGGCCGCGGCCGGGGCCGCCCAGAAGGAAGTCGAGCGGATCTTCGCCAAGTGGCGGAAGGCGTAGCGGGCGCGATGTCGGAACCGGCGATCGGCGACAGCGCCACGGTGAGCATGGCCGCGAAGCCCACGGATCTCGCGAGCGCGTTCACCCTCGGCCCGGAGGACTCCTTTCCCCCGGTGTTCGCGACGGCCCGGATGGTCGCGCTGATGGAGCTCGCCGCCGCGCGCGTGCTCCGCCCGCACCTCGGCCCGGGCGAGCACTCGGTCGGCGTGACGGTCGACGTGACGCACTCGGCGGCCACGCCCGAGGGCGCGCCGGTCGAGGCCACGGCGCGGTACCTCGGCCGCGACGGCAAGCTCTTCGCCTTCGAGGTCGTCGCCCGCGACGCGGGCGGCGAAGTGGGACGCGGGACCCATCGCCGCGCGGTCGTCTCGGGCGAACGGCTCGTCGCCGGCGCGCGGCGTCGCACCGGCCTGGCGCCGCGTTGATAGGCTCTCGGCGATGGCGACCCCGGAAGAGCCTCCTGCCCTCGGTCTGACGAACGCGCGCGGCCTCGGCCTCGGCCGGGTTCCGGTGCGGGTCCGCGAGCTCGCCTCGACGCTCGGCGCCTGGAAACTCTCGCTCGCGAGCGAAGAAGGGGAGGGCGCGGTGACGCTCGTCGAGCGCGAACCGGGAGGCTCACTCTACCGCGGCGACGGCGTGTGCCTGGGCTGGAGCCAGGAGCGTCTGGCCGCGGCCTATACCGCTCTCGCGCCGCGCGACGAGGACCCGACCCTCGAGCTTCCGCAGCTCGGCTGATCCGTCAAAGCGCGCGCGCGGCTCTTGCGAGGGCCTCGCGTTCCTCCGGAGACAGCGCGGCCGACGCGGCGGGGTAGTAGACCTCGAGCACGCCGCGCTCGTGCGCGTCGAAGCGGCGCGACAGGTTCTCCACGAGTCCTTGCACGTCGGCGAGCGGCGCGCTCGCTTCGAGCTGAAATCGGAGCTGGCGCGTCAGCTCGCGAAGCTGCACGAACTCGAGCGTGAGTTCGCGCCGGGAGTCGCGCCCGGCGACCGGGGCGCGCTCGAGGGCCGGCACGAGGTGGCGCTCCTCCTCGGCCGTCCAGCGGCCGAGCGCTTGCTGGAAATCCGCGAGGGCGAGGCGGTACGCGGCCCTGTCGCGGCGCTCGAGGGCCTGGCGAAAGTCATCGAATCGGCTGCGGAGCGCAGCCTGCGCCCGGCGCAGCGGCGCCGTCCCCTCGTCCATCGTCAGAGCCCCGCGAGTCCCGGTTCGAGGCGTTCGAAGCCCTCGCGCGACGCCCAGAGGTCGAGCGACAGGCTCACGAGGTCGTCGACCTCCGGGATCGGGCGCGCGTCCTCCGAGAGGTCGAGCGACTTGACGTAGCGGCGGCACGTCTCGCACGCCTCGAGGCGCACCGCGGGATGCTCCGGCGCCGAGAACGCGGGGAGCTTGACCGGATCGTCCTCGCCGCAGGCGGGGCAGAGGATGCGGCCGAACGGCCATTCACCCCCGCAGAGCGCGCAGGCGAGGAGCCGCCTGGCGCCCTCCATGAGCGAGCCCTCGCGGCGCGCGCCGACCCACGGGAAACCGCCACAGAACGGACAGCGTCCCTGCTTGTGGATCCGGTCGGGCGGGACCGAGAAGGAACGCAGGGTCTCCACGTAAGGGCGCAGGACCGCGCGCGAGAGGTAATCCTCGCGCGCGCTCCGATCGCCCTGCCAGTAGACGAGCAGCCGCGTTTGCCGCGTCGCCGGAAGGTCGGCGAGTCTCGACCGGGCGTCGGCGGCGAGGATCTCCGGGCCCGCGTCGGCGGCGTAGCGCAGGAGCGCCGGCACGCGATCGAGATAGCGTTCCGCGTCCACGTCGAGGTGCCCGGTCAGCGGCTGCTCCGCGTGCGAACGGGCGAGGAAGGCGGCGAGGCTCGCCTGCGCGCGGTAGAGCCCCGCCGCGAAGCGGAGCGGCTCTTCGACGGACCGAAATCGTCCCGCGAGACCTTCGGCGCGGGCCGCGCGGCGCTCGAGCTCGGAGGCGGCGTTCAGGGGGCTAGGAGCGGTGCGAATCTTTTCCGGTCACGTCGCGGTACCAGCCCGGGTGGTGCAGGCGGGCCCACTTCCGCGTCACCGTGCCCCGGGTCATCGACCGGAAGGTGCCGGGCTCGGCCACCGTGCTCAGGTAGATGTGGAAGACGATCGCGACCGCGAAGAGGACGAACGTGATGTCGTGCAGCACGAAGGCGAACTGCCGCACGAGCGCCGGGAACGACTCCGGGAACCACATCACGAGTCCCGACAGGATCAGGCCGATGGCGCCGGCCGCCGCCGTCCAGAAGAAGAATTTCTGTCCGCCGTTGTACTTGCCGACGTTGTCATCCTCGTGCTCCCACCGCAGGTAGCGGAACAGCTTCGGGCCGAACCAGCCCTTCTCGTCGGGCCGGAAGACCATGTCGCTCATCCAGTCGAAGAACATCACGGCGTAGGCCAGGAAGAAGGCCAGCCCCGCCCACGGATGCACGACGCGGCAAACCGACAGCCCGCCGAAGAGCGCGGCCATCCAGCCGAAGAACGGCGTCCAGATCGGAAAGCCGGTGAAGAGGCAGACGAAGAACGTGACCGAGACGGCCCAGTGAATGACGCGGGAAGACAACTTGTGGCGGACGACCTCGTCGCCGACGACGACGTCTTCCTTGTCCCGCGCCACCAGGACGGCGGGATCCATGGGACGGCTGGACGGGGTGGCGGTGCTGCTCATGGTCTCCCCTCCTAGGCTTCCGGAAGGTTCGTGTCGTCGGCGGCCGAGCCCTGGACGCCCTTGCGGCCGTGGTTCATGAAGTGGCCGAAGGCGCCGACGACGGCGCCGAAGATCGCGACGGCGCCGACCGGCCGCAGCACCGATTTCCAGAACTTCACGAGCAGCGGAACGCGGGGATTCGCCGGCAGGTCGTACCACTCGGGGTGATCCCCGTGGGCCAGCACCGTGACCACACTCGTGCCGCCGACCCCCGCCGGATCGTAGAGCGCCGCGCTGGCGAAGCCGCTGGCCTTGAGCTGGGCAACGCGCGCTTGCCCGAGGGCGACCATGTCCTCCTTCGTGCCGAAGTGGAGGCACCCCGTCGGACACGACTTGACGCACGCGGGTTCGAGCCCCACCGACACGCGGTCCACGCAGAGGGTGCACTTGGACATCTTGCCCGTCGTCGCCGAGAAGCGCGGGACGTCGAACGGGCAGCCCGTCTCGCAGTACCGGCAGCCGATGCACTGATCCGGGTTCACGTCCACGATGCCGTTGGAGTACTGCACGATCGCGCCGGGGGCCGGGCAGGCCGCGAGGCAGCCGGGCTCGTCGCAGTGCATGCACTGGTCCTTGCGCATCAGCCAGACGATGCCGCCGTCGAAGTCCCGTTCGTTGAACCGGATCAAATTCCAGTAGTCGGAATGCAGCGTCGGCAGGGTCTGGTAGGTCCCCGTCTGCTGCGTCGCGACGACGCCGAGGTCGTTCCACTCCTGGCACGCGACCTCGCAGGCCTTGCAGCCGATGCAGGTCGACGTGTCGATGTATTTCGAGACGGTCTGTTCCTTCCGCAGGCCGGACAGGCTGCCGAGGACGGAGGCGGAGGACCGGCGAACGTCGAGGCCTCTGATGCTCATCGTTCTCCTCCCCTCACGCCTTCTCGAGCGTCACGAGGAAGGTCTTGTATTCGGGCGTCCACGTGTTCGGGTCCATCGCCGACGGGGTCAGGAAGTTCGCGAGCGGGCCCGTGTGACCCGCCGTCGCGTCGTAGCCCCAGTGGAGAGGGAAGCCGATGTACCAGAGCTGCTTGCCGTCGACCTGGAGGGGCCGGAGGCGCTTGGTGACCATGGCGACCCCTTCGATCGAGCCGCGCGCGGAGGTGACTCGAGCCCGGCCGCCATTGGTGATTCCCTTCTCCTTCGCGAGCTCCTCGGGGATCTCGATGAAGAACCCCGGCTGGAGCTGGTTCAGGCGGTCGATGTTCTTGGTCCAGTAGTGGTACATCTCGGTGAGCCGGTAGGTCGTGCAGACGATGGGGAACTTGTCCGCCGAGCCGTAGACGTCCTTGTCCGATTTGAACTTCTTGGTGACCGGGTTGGACGTCACCTTCGGGTGCATCGGGTTCTGGATCGCCGCTTCGACCGCCTCGTAGTGCTCCGGGAAGGGGCCGTCGTTCAACGGGGCGAAGATCTTTCCGACGCCCTCGGGCAGCATGATGAAGGCGCCGTACTCGCCGGGAGGAGCGTCCGGCTTCATGTCGGGGACGTCGCCGACCCACTTCTCCCCGTTCCACTTGATGCCGACGCGCGTGGGATCCCAGGGCTTCCCTTCGGCGTCCGCCGAGGCCCTGTTGTACATCACCCGCCGGTTGGCGGGCCACGAGAAAGTCCAGTTGTGGTACATGCCGAGTCCGTTCGGATCGTCGACCGGGTTTCGGCGCTGGGTCAGGTTCCCGGCCTCCGTGTAGCACCCGGACATCAGCCAGTTGCCGCACATCGTCGATCCGTCGTCCTGCAGCTGGCCGAAACCGTCGAGTTGCTGGCCCGCCGTCTTGAGGACTTTCGTCTTGTCCTTGGGGTCAGGGATGTCCGCGAGCGCCTTGCCGTTCAGCTCCCGGAGGCATTCCGCCAGGTCGGGCGCCGTCGGGTTCGTGTAGGACCAGTCGACGTTGAGGACCGCCTCCGGGAGCGCGCCGCCTTCCTTCCGGTAGAGCTCGCGGACGGCCAGGAAGATGCGCGCCAGGATCTCCTGATCCGACCTGGCCTGCCCGGGAGGATCGACGGCCTTCCACTTCCACTGGATCCAGCGCGCGGAGTTGGTGAAGGAGCCGTCCTTCTCGGCGAACGTCGCCGCGGGGAGCTGGAAGACTTCTGTCTGGATCTGGGCCGGCGCCGCGCCACCGTACTCCTTGGGCGCCTGCCAGAAGTTGGCCGACTCGATCTCGTGATTCTCGCCGACGACGAGCCACTTCAGCTTCGAGAGCGCGGCGACCATCTTGGGAACGTTCGGACCGATCCCGACGGGGTTCATGCCGAAGGTGATCAGTCCCTCGGGTCCGGGCTCTTTGCCGCCGGCTCGATCGGCGCTGCCCCGGTACATGTCGTCGTAGATGTACATCCACGAGTAGTTGCCGTCGGTCTTCGGCAGCCAGTCGTATCCGAAGCTGTTTTCCTTCGTCGCCGCCTTTCCATAAACCGCCTTCAGCAGCGAGACCATGAACTTCGGATAGTTCTGCCAGTAGTTCATCGAGGGGCCGAGCGCCTTGGGGACGTTGGCCTCGTTGTAATCCTTGAGCGTCTGCCACTGCGACTGCGGCGTCTTGACGTAGCCCGGGAGGATTTCGAAGGTGCCCGCGGTGTCGGTCGCTCCCTGAATGTTGGAGTGTCCGCGAAGGGCGTTGACGCCGCCCCCGGGCCGGCCGACGTTGCCGAGCAGCAGCTGCAGCATGGCGGCCGTCCGGATCATCTGGACGCCGACCGAGTGCTGCGTCCAGCCGAGGGCGTACATGATCGTGCCGCAGCGCTGGGCGTTTCCGGTCGACGTCACCACTTCGGCGACCTTCAGGAACGTGTCCTTCGGCGTGCCGCAGACCTTTTCGACCATCTCCGGCGTGTACCGCTCGACGTGCTTCTTCAGGAGCTGGAACACGCAGTTCGGATCCTGCAGGGTCGGATCGGTCTTGGCGAACCCGGTCTTCGCGTCGATCTGGTAGGCCCACGTCTCGCGCTTGTAGCTTCCCGAGGACTCGTCGAAGCCCGAGAACAGGCCGTCGTCGAACTTGAACTCCGGGTTGATCAGCAGGGGGGCGCTCGTGTGGATCTTGACGTAGGCCTCGTGGTAGCGGTTGTTCGCGAGCGCGTATCGAATGATGCCGAGCAGGTAGGCGATGTCGGTGCCGGGCCGGATCGGCGAATAGACGTCGGCGACGGCCGCGGTCCGGGTGAAACGCGGATCGACCGCGACGAGCTTGGCGTTACGGGTCTTCTTCGCCTCGATCGCCCACTTGAAACCGCAGGGATGGTTTTCGGCGGGGTTGCCTCCCATGCACAGGACGACGTCGGCGTTCTTGATGTCGACCCATCCGTTGGTCATCGCCCCGCGCCCGAACGTGGCGGCCAAACTGGCCACCGTGGGGCCGTGTCAAACCCGGGCCTGGCTGTCCCGGTACGGCACCCCCAGGGCCGTGATGACCTTCCACTGGAGCCAGTTGAATTCGGTGGTGTCCGTGCAGCCGCCGATCATCGCGATGCCGGGGGTGCGGTTGACGAGCTGCCCCCTGGCGTTCTTCGCCACGAAGGTCTTGTCGCGGGTCGTCTTGATGTGCCGGGCGATCTGGGCGATCGCGTCGTCCCAGCTGATGTCCTCCCAGTGATCCGAGCCCGGACGCCGGACCTTCGGCCTGGTGAGTCGGTCCTTGTTGTTGATGTCGTCCTTGACCGTGGCGCCTTTGGGGCAGAGCGTGCCGCGGTTGATCGGGTGGTCGGGATCGCCCTCGACGTAGACCACGGACGCCGTCGCGTTCTTGGCCTTGTCGCCGAGGGTGTGAATGATCATGCCGCAGGAGACGGCGCAGTAAGGACAGGTACTTCGCGTTTCCGTGGTGCGCGCGATCTTGAACTCGCGCATCTCGGCCTCGGCCTTCGAGACGTCGAACCCGAGTGCGATGGTGGTTCCGAGACCGGTGGCCTTCAGGAACCCGCGACGGGTGACTTCCATGGATCCTCCTCTCAAAGGAATCCCGAAGCAAAGACCGCGCCCAGTGCTGGATTCCATTCCTCGAGCGGCTGGATGTCAAGGGCGGCGTCAAAAAACTGATCGTCTCCCCTCAGGAGGGCGGCGCCGGTCCGCCGCCGCGCTCGGCGGCCTCTCGAGCCGGCGCTTTGACCACGGTGACCGTGCAGGGCGCCTGGGCGACGACGTGGGAGGAGACGCTGCCCAGGTACCGGCGCAGCGTCGAGCTGCCGCGGGAGCCGACGACGAGGTGATCCACGTGGTTCGCGGCGGCGAATTCGACCAGGGCCGACCCCGGATCGGGCGCCTCGAGGACGTGGTGCGTCACGCGGCCGACCCCCAGACCGAGCGGCCTCGCCCAGTGCCGCAGCTCGACGAGGAGCTGGACCCGGACGCTGCGGCCCTCCGCGTCGAGGGCCGAATCCATCGCAATACGAGACGTTTTGAGCACGGTCAGGCACGCCAGGCGCGCGCCCGGCTCGGTCTCGAGGACTCGCCGCGTGGCCAGGAGGAGCGCCTCGAGAAGCGCCTCCGAGCCCTGGGAGGGGTCGAGGGCGACCGCCACGAGGGGAGCCCGCGACAGCTGGCCGGAGGCCGACCGCCCGAGGTCCGGCTCTTCGCCGTGCGTCCGGAGCCGCCGCTTCAGGACGGTCAGGGCGCCGTCCCGGGCGAGTCGGCTCGCGCGGCCGGTCAGCGGGACCTCCGCGGGGTGCTGAAGGTCGAAGGCGAGGTGCGCGGCCGTCTGGTAGCGCTTCCCGGGCGCGACCTCGAGGCACCGGAGGATGACCTCCTGGAGCCACGGCGGACACGCCGGGTTCAGGCCCCGGGGCGGGATCGGGTCGCGGTAGAGCCGCTGGCGGAGTCCCCGCACGCTCGTCGGGTTCCCGAAGGGCCGCTCGCCGGTGGCGAGGTAGTAGAGAACGACCCCGAGCGAGAAGAGGTCGCTGCGCGGGTCGTTCCGGATCTGGGCGATCTGCTCGGGCGAGATGTACGGCCCCGTGCCGATCGGCAGCCGGAACTGCTCGGCGAGGAGGTCCGGCAGCCGGTCGTGGCGCGACAGGCCGAAGTCGATGAGAACGGCCGCGCCGCCCTCGCGGAACATGACGTTGGAGGGTTTGACGTCGAGATGGATGACGTGCTGGCCGTGGAGGTCGTGGAGCGCGTCGGCGATCCGGGCGCCGTAGGACGCCACCTCTTCGGGCGGCAGCGGCGTGGCGTCGAGCCGGGCGCGGAGCGACGGTCCCGCGAGGTGCTCGAGCACGATGTACGGCTGGACGGACCAGTCGCCCGCGGCCACGAAGCGCGGCACGTGAATCCCCGAGAGCGTCGGCAGGATCATCTGCTCGACCTCGAAGCCGACGAGAGCGGCCGGGTCGTCGGTGTCGCGGAACGACGGGATCTTCATGACGAGCGGCTCGGCGGCCTCGGGGCGGCGCACGCGCCAGATCTCGGCCATGCTTCCCTGGTGGATCTTTTCCTCGAGGACGTAGCCGTCGAGCACGAGGCCGGGCCGTCGCGCGGCGCTCATGGAACGGCCTCGAGGCGCGTGTTGAACGACGGCGGCAGGCCGGCTTCGCGGATCTTCCGGATCGCGGCCTCGACGTCGTACGGCACGCGGTGGAACGTCAGGACGTCGGTCGCGTCGTCCAGGAGCGCGTAGCTGGCCGCCGGATTTCCGTCGCGCGACTGGCCGACCGAGCCCGGGATCGCGAGCCACCGCCGCGGCCGGCCGAGCGGGATTCCGGTTCCGGGAGTCGGCGTGAAGGCGCCCGGCCGGTCGTCCGGGCCGAGGTGGTACAGGGCCGGCGTGTGCATGTGGCCGCAGAAGGTGAGGCGGCAGCGGGTCGCGCGCATGCTGTGCCCGGCGTCGAAGGGCGACGTCACGTACTCCCAGCGCTCGGGCGCCCAGGCGTTGGCGTGCACGTACAGGCGGCCGTTCTCCTCGAGCGAGAGGGGCAGGCGCGCGAGGAAGCCGAGCTCGGCCGGACCGAGCCGCGCGCGCGTCCACGCGATCGCGGCCCGCGCGTCGGGGTTCATGCGGGGCGACGGCCCTTCGAGCGTGGCCTGGTCGTGGTTGCCGAGGACCGCCGCGCCGCCGCGCGAAACGAGGCCCGAGACGACGCCGAGGACCGCCGCGGGGTCGGCGCCATAGCCGACGAGGTCCCCCAGGAAGACGCAGCGCGCGGCGCCCGCGCGGTCGGCGTGCGCGAGGCACGCGAGGAGAGCCTCGAGGTTCGCGTGGACGTCTGTCAGGAGCGCGATGCGCACGGGTCCTCCGCGGGCGGGCGCCATGCTACCGCGCGGATGGGGCCCGGAGACGGCGCGGCCTGAGGCGTTTGCATCAGGAGACGCCGCCAGCTGCAGTAGCATCCTCGAGCTGCCGCAGTCCTGCGAGGAGGGTGCGATGAAGCTCGTCAACCCGATCGTCCGCCGGTGGCTCGACGACGGCCGCTCCGACCCGGAGGCGTTCTGGGACCGCGCCGCGAGGCGGCTGCCCTGGTTCCGGCCGTGGGACCGCACGTTCGTCTGGACTCCGCCGACGTTCCGCTGGTTCGAGGGCGGCCTGACGAACCTCGCGTGGAACGCCCTCGACCATCACGTGGCCGCGGGCCGCGGCGGCCACGCCGCGCTCGTCGGCCTCAACGAGCGCGGGGAGCGGCGCGTCTTCACGTACGCGCAGCTGCTCGCCCACGTCGAGCGCGTCGCCGCGGCGCTCCGCGGGATGGGCGTCGGCAAAGGGGACCGCATCACGATCTACATGCCGACCTGCCCGGAGGCGATTCTGCTGATGCTCGCCGCCGTGCGGATCGGCGCGATCCACGTCGTCGTCTTCGCCGGCTTCGGCTCGGGCGCGCTCGGCGACCGGATCCGGGCAAGCGGCTCGAAGCTGGTGTTCACCGCCGACCGGACGTTTCGCAAGGGCAAGGACGTCCCGTTGAAGGGGATCGTGGACCAGGCGCTCGCGGGCGCTCCGCACGCGGTCGAGAAAGTCGTGGTTTTCGGCCGCGACGGCGCGACCTCGCCGCTGGCGCCGGAGCGCGACGTGACGTGGGAGGCATTTCTCGAAGGCGGGCAGGGTCACTCCGGCGAGCACGTCCCGATGGAGTCGAACGAGCCGGCCTTCATCCTGGCGACGTCCGGAACGACGGCCAAGCCGAAGCTCGCGATCCACACGCACGGCGGCTACGCCGTGCACATCGCGAGCATGGCGCGGTGGTGCTTCGGGCTGCGCCCCGACGACGTCTGGTGGTCGACGTCCGACATCGGCTGGATCGTCGGGCACAGCTACATCGTCTACGCGCCGCTCCTCGCCGGCTGCACGACGCTCGCCTACGAAGGCGCGATCGACCACCCCGATCCGGAGACGGTCTGGAAGATCGTCGAAGAGTTCCGCGTCACCGGCATGTTCACGTCGCCGACGGCCGTGCGGCTGCTGATGCGCTACGGCGAAGCGCCGGCGCATCGCCACGACCTCGGGGCGCTCGAGCGGGTCTTCTGCGCGGGCGAGGTGCTCAACGCACCGGCGTGGGAGTGGCTCCAGGAGAAGGTCTTCCGCGGCCGCGTTCCCGTCATCGACAACATGTGGCAGACCGAGACGGCCGGGCCGGTGTTCGGCAACCCGTACGGGATCGCGATGCTGCCGATCAAGCCCGGCTCGGCCACGGTGCCGATGCCGGGGATCGACGCCGCGGTCGTCGCGGCGGACGGCACGCCGTGCGGTCCCGGCGAGAAGGGCATCATGGTCCTCGGCCGCCCGTTTCCGGGCCTGACGCCGACGCTGTGGGGCGAGCCCGAGCGCTACGGCCGCGACTACTGGGAAAAGATCCCGGGGGTCTACTGCACCGGCGACTCGGCGCACGTCGATCAGGACGGGTACGTCTGGTTCGCGGGCCGCGCCGACGAGCTGATCAAGATTGCGGGACACCGGATCGGGACGATCGAGGTCGAGACCGCCTGTCTCCAGCACTCGGCCGTCGCCGAGGCCGGCGTCACGGGACGGCCCGACGCCCTCCGCGGCGAGGTGATCTCGGCGTTCGTGGTCCTGAAGCAGGGCCACGTCCCGTCCGACGGGCTGCGGCAGGACCTTCTCGAGACGATCCGCCGCGAGCTCGGCCCCGTGGCCGTCATCGGCGACCTGAACTTCGTCAACTCGCTGCCGAAGACGCGAAGCGGCAAGATCATGCGGCGCGTCCTGAAGGCCGTGACGCTCGACATGGAGCCGGGCGACATCACGACGATCGAGGACGAGGGCTCGGTGGAGGAGGCGCGCGAGGCGTGGCAGGCGATGCGGGCGCAGGTCAAGGCGCCCGCGCGCTGACGCGGGCGGCCGCGAGGGCGGGACGAGACGAACGCGAGAGTTCCGCGCGGGCGGCCGCAAGGGCCGCCC
>Ga0335070_10000681_pt1 | contig 38454 bp, 36 predicted proteins | sample Lox_Sample_13_FD_206722 | JGI IMG/M metagenome (GOLD analysis project Ga0335070, IMG submission 206722) | Soil microbial communities from Loxahatchee National Wildlife Refuge, Florida, United States - Lox_Sample_1.3 | ecosystem: Environmental > Terrestrial > Soil > Wetlands | place: USA... | reverse complement strand
GTCTTTGCCTTCGGCTTGGTGGCCTTCGGATTCCTTGGCATGGGCCCGGTGACCATCGCCGTGGATTCCTACGGCCCGGTGACCGATAACGCGCAGTCCATTTACGAACTTTCGCTCATCGAGCAGCTGCCTAACATCCAGCAGGAGCTCAAGCGCGATTACAACTTCGACGTGAACTTTGAACGCGCCAAGGACCTGCTGGAAGCCAACGACGGCGCCGGCAACACCTTCAAGGCGACCGCCAAGCCGGTGCTGATCGGGACCGCGGTGGTGGGCGCGACCACCATGATCTTCTCCATCATCATGGCGCTGACCAGCGGGCTGTCGGCCAACGTGGACAAGCTTTCCCTGCTGCATGCCCCCTTTGTGCTCGGCTTGATTACCGGCGGCGCCATCATCTACTGGTTCACTGGCGCGTCCACCCAGGCGGTGAGCACCGGCGCGTATCGCGCGGTGGAATTCATCAAGGCCAACATCAAGCTGGAGGGTGTAGAGAAAGCGTCCGTCCACGACAGCAAGAAAGTGGTCGAAATCTGCACCCGCTATGCACAGAAGGGCATGCTGAACATCTTCATCGGTGTGTTCTTCGCCACGCTGGCCTTCGCGTTTGTGGAGCCGTTCTTCTTCATTGGCTACCTCATCTCGATCGCCGCCTTCGGCCTCTACCAGGCCATCTTCATGGCTAATGCCGGCGGCGCTTGGGACAATGCCAAGAAAATCGTAGAAGTCGAACTCAAGCAGAAAGGCACCGAACTGCACGCCGCGACGGTTGTCGGCGATACAGTTGGCGATCCGTTCAAAGACACGTCTTCCGTCGCACTGAACCCGGTAATCAAATTCACCACTCTGTTCGGGCTGCTGGCGGTGGAGTTGGCGGTGAGCTTGACGCACGAGAAAGGCGCGGCCATCAGCAATGTGCTGGCCTTGATCTTCTTTGTGGTGTCAATGACGTTCGTCTACCGCTCGTTCTACGGCATGCGGATCGAAAGGGAGCAACGCCCCAAGGCAGTCCGCGCGGCGGCCGACTAGGCGTGGCTTGGAGTTTCTCAACGCCATCCTGAGGGATGGCGTTTTTCTTGGCCGTGCGCTAAGAGCCGGGTGGCCGGCTGAGGCACTCCTGCCCCGGCTTATTCCCGCCCAGAGGACGCTGTCAGCGTCCGGAGGTACAGCACCAACTGCCAGCGCTGCAACTCCGGCAGGCGGCTGAACGAGGGCATACCACGGTCCGGGTTTCCGTTGGTGATCTTCCAGAACAATGCACCGTCGCTCTGGGCTTGCACGACCGGTAACTGCAGGTCGGCGGAGTGCTTCTCTCGAAGTCCACCTCCGTCTCCCCCATGACATTCGACGCAGTTGCGCAGAAACAGCTTCTTGCCTCCGCCCACCACACCCGCTTTCTTCGCCAGCGGATTCGCCTTTGTGGCTGCTTCGGCGGGAGCCTGCCAGTTTGGATCGGGCTCGTAGGAGAGGTTCTGACACCACATCGCCCCGGCCAGGGCGAAGATGACCGTGATCCGCTTCAAGGCTTGCCTCCGAATAATCTCTTCACTTTGTCTCCGAATCCCCGCACTTCGTAGCTGTAGCCAAAGCGCAGCAATACAGGATTGCTCTCGTGAGTAAGGCCAATCGCGGGAGAAAATCGCAGGCTGGCGTTGTCGCTGATCTGCCAGGCGATCACTGGCGCAACATAATGCGCAGTGTCGTGCAGCCCAAAGCCACGCGTGCTGCCCAGGCCTCCATACAGCTCCAAGCCAGCCGTGAAGTTTTCGCGGCAGAAACGGCAGTCCACGGCCGACGCCAGGTTCGCCAGCGGGCGCGCTACACCCAGCGAATAGCCAAACTCAAAGCCCTCGCTCTGTGAGAGATTTTTTTCCACGATGAAGTTCTCGGCAATGTTCCAGTCGTGCACGTTGCTGGAGAGAATCAACTTGGTTTCCAGTTCGTGGGCGTGGGTCTGACTCAGCTCCGAGTTGGGCTCGCCGAAGCCGGGCGCGTTGCCAACCACTTCCTTCTGAATGCGACTGGCCTCGTTGATACCTTCGTACTCCACGTAGAGCACAGGGTTAATGAAGTGCTCGCGGGCCAGGGGGCGAAAGCGGTTCTCCCAGCGCCAACCCGTAAAGACCGCGCTGTCTCCGGACGTGGACTGCCCTTCAAGGTAAAGCTCGGATGTCCAGCGTCCCGTAACCCCGTATTCGAACTCGGCGTACGGGGCGAAATAGAAACGCTGGCCAGAGCGGGGCACGCCCATGGTGGTCGAGGTTGCGATCTCCAGGTTGCCCGGCTCCTCCATGTGGTGGTCGTAGGTGACGAAGTAGGGTGCTTCCTGCGCTGCTGCCAGCAGACACCCCAGCGCGGCGATGATGATCCCCGCGGTAAGATAGCGAAGGCGCATGGTTCCCTTTTAGTTGCAACAGAGTTGCATCTGATAAAGATCATAAAACTCTATTTGGGGACGCAGCGGAAGGTCAAGATGGGCCCTGCATTTTTTGTTGCGATGGGATTGCAACCAGATGCAACGCAGTCAGGCCGGGCTGGCGCTACGGCACTGCGAGCAGTAGCCGCCGATCTCCATGCGAGTGACCACGATGTGGAACTGGCATTCGCGCTGGATCTGGCCCTTGAGGCGATCGAAGAGATTACTCTCGAACTCCAGGATCTTGCCGCAGCGCAGGCAGGCCATGTGCAGGTGATCGCGCTGCGGCCTGCGCTCATAAAAGTGCTTCTCCCCTTCCAGATGCATCAGGTCGAGTTCGTCCACCAGACCGTGGCGCTTGAGCAGTTTGAGAGTGCGATACACGGTCACGCGATCAATTGCGGGATCAATCCTCCGCGCCTTGCGCAGCAACTGGCTGGCGTCGAGATGCTGCTGGGCGGTCTCCACCACGCTCAGGATGGTGCGGCGCTGGCGGGTCATGCGGATGCCGCGCGACATCAGCTCGGCCTGCAGCCGGCCGGGTTGTTCGGTCTGGGGTAGCGGCATATCTTGCTACTTGATTGCAACTAGGATAACCGAACTCGCCCCTGCCGCGCCAACTTCCTGCGAGAAATAACCCGATCGCGGGTTGGACAAGAGGTCGCCCGGGTCAGTTCCCCTTCATCTTCTCTTTCACGCTGTGGGCCAGCTTTTCGATCTCCTCGGCTTTGTTGATGACTTCGAGTGAGAGCACGTTCTCATTGGACTTGTCGACGTATTGCTGGAGTTCGGTGGCGAGCTTCAGCAGCTTCTCGGTGTCCCGCTTAAGGTCGGCCTGACGCTTCTCGTTGGCTTTCTTAGCCATCTCTTTCAAAATTCTCGCCTTCTCTGCCGCGTCCTGAGGTGTCTCGTGGGTGACCGAGTCTGAACGCTGAGGCTGGGTTTGGGCCACAATCGGCGTGGGCGCAAGAATGGAGAGCAAAATCATCGTCATCACAAACGAGGGCAGGCGGGGCCGCACAGTCACCTCCAGAAAACTAGACACAAGCAGATTATACGTTCGGCCGGCCAGCGGAAGAGGGTGCGTATGGGGCTTGTTATAATCGCGCCCTGAGCTCATGAATTCCGTCCTGGCTCGGCTGACCATGCCTGAAACCACGAACCTCCCCACACTGTTGCGCGAATGGCGCGAAGATGCCATGAATTTCCTGCATCATGACCTGCCAAAGCTCGTGCTGGTGGTGGTGGCGGCCTTCGTGCTGATCCGGCTGCTGCGAGCCGCCACCCGCAAGATTGCCGGTCTGCAGGAGAAGAAACTGCCTTCCGGAATACGGGCGAAGCAGGTGCGCACGCTGGCAGGAGTCATCACCAGCGTCGGGGTCTCCATCATTCTGTTCGTGGCCGCGTTGCAGACGCTTTCCATCCTGGGCCTGAACCTGGGCCCGCTGCTGGCCAGCGCGGGAATTGCCGGCCTGGCAATTGGCTTCGGGGCGCAGACCCTGGTGAAGGATGTCATCAACGGGTTCTTTATTCTGTTCGAAGACCAGTTCAGTATTGGGGACACCATTCGGGTGGCGGGCGTGAAAGGGACAGTCGAGGCCATGAGCCTGCGCCGCACCATGCTGCGCGACGATGATGGCACCCTGCACATGGTCCCCAACAGCGAGATCCAGATTGTTTCCAACATGACGCGCGACTGGGCGCAGTTCCCCCTGCGGGTCACGGTCGCTTACCAGGAGCCCAGCGACCGGATCGTTGCGCTGCTCCGGCAAATCGGCGAGCAGCTGCGGCATGATCCCGCGTTTGCGGATGAAATTGTCGCGGACATCCAGGTCCCGGGAATTGATCGCGTAGGCGGAGGGGAGGCGGAGTATCTGGTGCTGGTGAAGACCCGCCCCAACAAGCAGTACGAGGTCAGCCGGGAGCTGCGCCGGCGTATCAAGGACTGTTTTCAGAAAAACAATATCCAGGCAGGCGCGCCGGGACGTGTCTACGTGGCCGATGCCGGGAGCCCGGCACCCAAATCGTAGACGCGACGTTGGTCTGCTCTGTTACGCGTGACCTGAGTCTGCGGGCGCAACGACGGAAACCCCTTCAACCCATTCTGGAGGCCGGCGGGTCCGCCGCTACAGCGAACTCATGTTCGAGAGGAATTCGCCGTTGTTGCGGGTTTTGTTCAGCTTGTCGATGAGCAACTCCATCGCTTCCACCGGGGACAGCGGGTTCAGCACCTTGCGCAGCACCCAGATGCGCTGCAGATCTTCCTTGGGGATCAGCAGCTCTTCTTTCCGGGTCCCAGAACGCTGAATGTCGATAGCCGGGAAGACGCGCTTGTCCACCAGTTTGCGCTCCAGGATGATTTCGCTGTTGCCCGTGCCCTTGAACTCTTCAAAGATCACATCATCCATACGAGAGCCGGTGTCAATCAACGCGGTGGCTATGATGGTCAGCGATCCCCCTTCCTCGATGTTGCGAGCGGAGCCGAAGAAGCGCTTCGGTCTCTGTAAGGCGTTGGAGTCCACGCCGCCTGAGAGCACTTTGCCGGAGGGTGGAACGATCGTGTTGTAGGCGCGGGCTAGACGAGTAATGGAGTCGAGCAGGATCACCACATCGCGCTTGTGCTCGACCAGGCGTTTGGCCTTCTCGATCACCATTTCGGCCACCTGCACGTGGCGGGCGGCGGGTTCATCGAAGGTCGAGGAGATGACTTCACCCTTGACCGAGCGCTGCATGTCAGTAACTTCTTCCGGACGCTCATCGATCAGCAGAACCATCAGCACGACTTCCGGATGATTGGTGGTAATCGAGTTGGCGACGTTCTGCAGCAACATGGTCTTGCCGGCCCGCGGCGGAGAAACGATCAGGCCACGCTGTCCTTTGCCGAGCGGCGTAAGCAGATCCATCACCCGTGCGCTGGTGTTTTCGCGGGCGGTCTCCAGCTTGATACGCTCCTGCGGATACAGCGGCGTCAGGTTGTCGAACAGGATCTTGTTGCGCGCCTCATCGGGCGACTCGAAGTTGACAGCCTCAATCTTCACCAGGGCGAAGTACTTCTCGCCCTCGTGGGGAGGACGCACCTGGCCGCTGATGGTGTCGCCGGTCTTGAGGTCGAATTTACGGATCTGCGACGGCGAAACGTAAATGTCGTCCGGCCCGGGCAAATAATTGTAGTCAGGCGAGCGCAGGAAGCCGTAGCCGTCGGGCAGGATTTCCAGCACGCCCTCGGCAAAAATATGGCCTTCTTTTTCACTCTGCGCCTGCAGGATCTTGAAGATCAGGTCCTGTTTGCGCAGTCCGCTGGCCCCGGGCAGATCCAAGGATCGGGCGATCTTGGTCAGCTCCGTAATGTTCTTTTCTTTCAGTTCTGCGATGGTCATTGATTCACCTGCGAGGAGTTTTCTAAGGGGGGTTTCGCTAAGGAAGACTTACCCAGTGAGGAGCAGACAGCGGGGCTGCCTTTACGCAGCCCGCCGCTGTGCCTCGTTAAAGTGTTCCGGTTCGGCAAGAACCGACTGCCGTTCCGAGCTTGCAATCTTGTCCAGGACCTCGTTCATGGTCTCCTGGATTCTGGTATTGGGCTTGTGAAATCTACGGGTCGCCTTGGACGCAAGCTGGCAGAGCATATACCGGTTCCGCAAAGTCTGTAAAGCATCAAAAACGCGATCAGAGCGCATCTTCCTCTCTCCCTAGTCTCTAGTGAGCTTTGGCCGCATCCCCACCCGGCCGGCGAGCCATTCCGGCAGCAATTGACGTAACTTTATCAATTCAAATGAGTTATACGGGAAAGCTCTGGCTACCTGTATAGATGCTCCGCAGGCCCTGAAAGTTTCTCTCGATTGCTGGATTTGGCCCAGTGTCAGCGGAGGTGCATCCGACAGCCGACCGGCTCTAGAAACCCTTGGAACTGCTTACCTTACCCCAAGAAGCAGCAGAACGTCAAGTATTTCTTAGGCTTGACCCGACGGAGTCTCATCACGAAGAAGCTGCCACTCGGACCAGTTCTCAGCCTGGAAGAAGTTTGTCGAAGCGGAAGCGGTTCCACACTAAAATAGTTCTGCGCAGCGCGGACAGCCTGGTCTGCAGCCTGCGACGAACCCAGGGGAACCTGTGCACGTACTAGTAACCGCCGATACCTTAAGTGGCGTGTGGACCTACACCCGCGAGCTGGTCACTGGACTGGTCAGCCGCGGCGTGCGCGTCACCCTGGTCAGCCTGGGCGAAATCCCCCTCCCGCAACAAACTTCGTGGATGGATAATCTGCACGGCCTGGTTTATCGCCCCACTGCCTTCCGTCTCGACTGGATGCAGGAGGGGGAGCTGGATGTGGAGGAGTCTTCCGCGTATCTCACCGACCTAGTGAGGGAGCTGAAGCCCGATCTGCTGCACCTGAACCAGCTGTGCTATGGGAGTCTTCCAGTGTCAGTGCCGCGCGTAGTCGTGGCCCACGGCGATCTGATCACGTGGTGGAAAGCAGTGCACGGACACGCTCCGAAAGACAGCCGCTGGCTGCGCTGGTATCGCGAGGTCATCAACTGCGGGTTGGCGAAGGCCAGCGCCGTCGTCGCCCCCACCGCGTGGATGCTGGATGCAATTCGTGCCTGCTACATTCAGCCCCGGCGAGACATTGTGATCCACAACGGTCGTAATCCGATTTTCTTCAACCCGTACGTCAGCAAGGACGATTCCGTGCTGGCAGTGGGGCGGTTGTGGGATGCGGGCAAACAGGTGTCGTTGCTGACCCAATACGTTCACCCGATGCCGGTATGCATTGTTGGGACCGAGGCGCCGGTGCAGGCTCCCAGGGTCCCCATTCGCGCCGACGTCAAAGTAGCCACCGAGAATACCTGCCTTGCCTTCAAAGGGCCGCAGACCGAAGCGCAACTGCGCAGCCTGTACAGCCGGGCATCCATCTTCGCCGCCACCTCGCGCTACGAGCCGTTTGGCATGACCGCCTTGGAGGCGGCGCTTTCCCGATGTGCGCTCATCGCCAACGATATTCCCGCGTACCGCGAGATCTGGGGTGACGCCGCGCTCTATTTTCGCGCCAACGATGCCGGTAGCCTGGCTGCGATGATCCGCCGCTTAAGTGCCGAGCCGGACCTGTGCCGCACCTATGCGGGCCTTGCCTACCAGCGCGCACGGGAACGTTTCACCGCCAGACGCATGATTGACGAGTATCTGCAGCTTTACCGGGACCTGCTGGCGACACGATCGGCAGCCGCATAGGGAAGCTCATGGCTGCCAGCCGGCAGGCACGCGGCCTCCACTGGTCATGCTGGATCGCTAGAAAGCCAGCAGCCAGTGGCCAATCGCTAGTAGCCAGCATGCTGAAGCTGATATCTTCGTACGTGATCCAGACAGAGCACGGAGGAGGTGCCATGGCTGCAGTCAAAATTACGGTTAGGAGGAACGGTCCGTACCGGGTGGAAGCTCCTGAGGGCTCGATCGAACTGGTGGACGCGGACGGAAACAAGTACGATCTGACCGGCAAGCCTGCCTTTTCCCTCTGCCGTTGTGGCGGCTCGGTGAACAAGCCTTTTTGCGATGGAACCCACTCCAAGATTGGATTCCAGGGCGCAGAGTCGGCGGTGAAAAAGGCCGACGAGGCGATAACCGCCGAGCTCCCGAAATTGCCCTGAGCGGTTGCATGAGAAACCGGGGCCAGGTCTCAGCTGTTGGCGGGCGGGTCTCAGACCTCCGCTCCCGACACCTCGGACCTGACACCTGAGAGCTCTCGGCAAATTCGCCCCGACAGACAAAACAACCTAGCTGGCAGAATGCGAGGATTCCCGTGCGCGACTCACACGATCGAGAGCTGGGGATGGACCGCAAAATCACGCGGCGCGACTTTCTGAACGGAGTGGCTCTGACCGTTGGCGCGGCGATGCTCCCGCCGCAGGCGTTCGGCGTGTTTGACCTGCAAGCCGATCCCGAAAAAGCATCCGATTACTATCCTCCCGCCCTCACCGGCCTGCGCGGCAGCCATCCAGGATCATTTGAGGCCGCCCACAAGTTGCGCGACGGAACCTTCTGGGAGGAAGCCGGCAAGCCCATCGAGACCGGCGAGACCTATGACCTGGTTGTCGTCGGAGGCGGAATCAGTGGGCTCGCCGCCGCCCACTTCTACCGCAAGATAGCAGGGCCAAAAGCGCGCATCCTCATCCTCGAGAATCACGACGATTTCGGCGGCCACGCCAAGCGAAACGAGTTCCGCGTAAACAAACGCCTGCTGATCGGATATGGCGGGACTTACTCAATCGAAAGCCCCGAACCTTACAGTCCGGTCGCCAAAGGTCTGGTTGAGGACTTGGGAATTGATGTGGCCGGTTTCGCCAAGTATCTGGACCGGGCCGTTTACACCGCTGACGGACGGCGGCCTAAGATTTTCTTCGACAAAGAGACGTTTGGCAGCGACAAACTGGTGGACGACCCCTACCCCTTCCCAGGGGGCGAGACCTTCGACTTGGCGGTCGCTGCGCCCGACGCGTGGACCAACTTCATGGCGGAGGCGCCGATTGCGGAACGGGCGCGCAAGGACATATCACGAATTTGCCGGGAAAAGAAAGATTATCTCCCGGGTCTTAGTGCGGAAGAGAAAGAAGCGCGCTTGGCGCGAATCAGCTACTCCCAGTTCCTCACCGAACTGGCGGGTGTTCATCACGACGTGATTCGCCTCTATCAGGCGGCGTCGCAGCCCTTGTTCGGTGTAGGCATTGAGGCCATCGCTGCGGCTGATGCCTGGGACGCGGGATATCCGGGATTTGCCGGAATGAGCGCCGATCCTGTGCCAGAGGGACTCAGCAACGAACGCACCTATTTCTTCCACTTTCCTGACGGCAATGCCAGCATCGCCCGGCTACTAGTACGCACGCTCATCCCGGAGGCCATTCCCGGGCACTCCGCTACCGATGTGGTTACAGCCAGGGCGAACTATGCCAAGCTGGATGAAGCCTCCTGGCCGGTGCGCATCCGGCTAAACAGCACGGTGGTTCGGGTGAAGCATGTTGGCGATCCCGCCAGCGCCAAGGAGGTAGAAATCGCGTACGCGAGGGGCGGAAAAGCCTACAGCGTGCGTGCCGCGCATTGCATCCTCGCCTGCTGGCACGTGGTGATTCCCTACATCTGCGACGAACTGCCCGATGCGCAGAGAGATGCGCTGGCCTTCGCCGCCAAGGTGCCGCTGCTTTACACCAATGTAGTGCTGCGGAATGCAACTGCATTTAAGAAGCTGGCTGCCAATTCTATCTACGCGCCCAGCGGCTACCACACGTTTATCGACATCGACTTGCCGGTCAGTGTGGGGGATTATCACTGCCCGCGCACAGCCGACGAGCCGGCAGTATTGCACCTGAGCAAGGCTCCGTGCCGAGCCGGCGCTCCCGCTCGCGTGCAATACCGCCTGGGGCGCATGGAGTTGTTCAGCACCCGCTTTGAAATCATCGAACGCAACATCCGAGAGCAAATGGCCCGCACGCTGGGTCCGGGAGGGTTCGACCCTGCGCGCGACATCGCGGCCATCACCGTCAATCGCTGGCCTCACGGCTACGCCTACGAATACAGTTCCTTGTGGGACCCCAAGATTGTGTTGGAAGGCAGGCAGAAGCCCTGCGAGGTGGCGCGTAAACCCTTCGGACGGCTTGCCATTGCGAACTCCGACGCCGGCGCCCACGCCTACACCGACTGTGCAATCGATCAAGCGTGGCGGGCGGTGGGGGAGATTACGAAGGCGTAGGGCCAGCACCCCGCTGGCTGTCGTGAGGGCGTTCCGCCCCCACGTGGCGGTCTAATGGATCGTCTTCGTCTTCCGTGACATGTAATCCATCAGCAGGTATTGGCCCAGCGTGTAGGGAGTAGTGAAGTACGCCTTCCCTCGGCACATCTCCGTGACCTTCTGCACGAACTGCACCAAGCCATAGTCCGACGCCAGCATAAACGTATTGATCATCACCCCCGCCCGCTTGCACTTTGAGACCTCTTCCAGCGTCTGGCTCACCACCAGCGGATCAAGCCCGAAGGCGTTCTTGTAAATCCGCCCATCTTCCAGTGTCAACGCCGAAGGTTTGCCGTCGGTAATCATGACAATCTGCTTCATGTCCTTGCGCTGCCGTTGCAGGATGCGCTGCGCCAGGCGCAGCCCCTCGCGGGTGTTGGTGTAATACGGGCCGACTTTGACACGCGCCAGCTGCGACAGCGGCACCTCTTCGGCAGAGTCGTGAAAGAGAATCAGGGAAAGCGAGTCGCCTGGATACTGGGTGCGAATCAGGTGCGACAACGCCATGGCTACTTTTTTCGCCGGAGTGAAGCGATCTTCACCGTAAAGGATCATCGAGTGGGAGCAGTCCAGCATGAGCACGGTGGCGCAGGATGACTGGTATTCACACTGGTGTACCTGCAGGTCGGAGTACTCGATGTTCAGCGGCAGCCTTGCGCCTTCACGCTGAATGGCGCTGGAGAGGGTGGCGGTGATGTCGAGGTTGAGCGTATCCCCGAACTCATAGCGGCGCGAGGCGCCGCTGGTCTCGATGCCGGTGGCCAGGTCGCGCGTATCGTGGCGCCCAAAACTCGACTTACCCAGCGATCCCAGCAAATCTCGCAAGGTCTTGAAGCCGAGAAAATCCAAGCTCTTGTCGGTGATTTCAAACCGGGTCGGCTGCTGCGCGTCCCCGACCTGTCCGCCGACGCTGGACTGCCGCGACGGGTCATGCGGCTGATCGATGCTGATGTAATCTTCCTGTTGCATGCGCTCGATCAGGCGCTCGATGAGTTCGTCTAAGGTCCCTTCCGCCTGCATCTGCTGCAACTGTTCGCGCATTCGCTCGTCCAGCAGGTCGCTTTCGAGCAAGGCCTGCTCGATGGCGCGCCTCAGTTCGTCCAGGGTCTGCTCGCCCTCCGGCGGGTCGTAATACCCGTAGTCCTCAAACCCGCTCCGCAACAGGTAGTCAGAGAGAGCGCTGAGCAGTTCCTCCATGCTCATCTCACCGGCAGGATCGGGAACGTATTTGCTGTAGCGGATGCGTTTCATAAGAGCAGCCGTTGGTCGTTGGTCATTAGCAAGGAGATTCGGGGCAGCCGAACGACCACCGGCGAACGACCAACGACTAGTTGAATTGTCTTCTTGGCCGGTATGGCGGCTCCTCCCGGTCGAACGCCTTCTCCGCCGGCCGGGGCTGCTTCTCCCCCGCGGTGAAGACCCGCTCCTCGTTGCGTCCGATGCGCTTGTGAGCGTGCAGGCCTTCGAGCACGAACTCCGCGGCGGAAACCTGCATTTCGGCGCTGTCCTTGGGGCCCACGCCTACCTTGCCCACTTTGTCCATCAGGCCCTGGATTGCCTGCAGGGACTGTAGCGCGTCGCAGGCTCCCGCGGTGTCGGAAAGTTGAATCTCACCCCCCAGATCGAACCACTGCACAATCTGCTGGGTGTTTACGCCGGTGAAATATTCGTCGTAGGTCTTGGCGATCGCGGCACGGATGAGTTCGCGGCCCACGTGGTCCGCGCCTTTCATCTCGCCTTCGTACTCCAGTTCCAGCTTGCCGGTGATCGCCGGCATGGCGGCGTAGACATCGCCGATGCGCGGTACCACCACCTTTTCATCATGATGGATCGCGCGCCGCTCGGCGTTGGAGATGACATTTTCCATGCACGAGATGGGCAGGCGTTGGCTGACGCCGGAGCGCTTGTCGATCTTCTTGTCATCCCTGGCCGCGAACGCAATCCGCTCGATTACCTCGTGCACGTACTTGGGAACATGCAGCTTGTAGCCGTCGCGCCGCATCCAGGCTTCCTGCGCGGTGATCGCAATGCCTTCTTCGATGGAAGCCGGGTAGTGGGTGCGAATCTCTGAGCCTATGCGGTCCTTTAACGGCGTAATGATCTTGCCGCGCGCCGTGTAGTCTTCCGGGTTGGCACTGAACACCAGCGCCACATCCAGCGGCAGACGGATGGGATAGCCTTTAATCTGCACGTCCCCTTCCTGCATGATGTTGAACAGGCCGACCTGGATTTTTCCCGCCAGGTCAGGAAGTTCGTTAATGGCGAAGATGCCGCGATTGGCGCGGGGCAGCAGGCCGTAGTGCACGGTCAGTTCGCTCGACAGTTCGTGTCCGCCACGCGCCGCCTTGATGGGATCAATATCTCCGATCAGGTCGGCGATGGTGACATCCGGCGTCGCCAGCTTTTCCACGTAGCGCGCTTCCGGGGTGAGATAGGCAATGGGCGTACTGTCGCCGTGCTTGGCAACCTCCTCGCGGCAACGGCGGCAGATAGGCGCATAGGGATCATCATGAATCTCGCAGCCTGCGACGTAGGGCATCTGCGGATCGAGCAGCGTGGTGAGCGAGCGCAGGATGCGGCTCTTGGCCTGGCCGCGCAGCCCCAGCAGGATGAAGTTGTGCCGCGAAAGGATGGCGTTGATGATCTGGGGCACGACCGTATCGTCGTAACCCACAATGCCGGGAAAGATGGGCCCTCCCGCCCGCAACTTGGGGACCAGGTTGTCTCGTAGTTCGTCTTTCACCCGCCGGCTACGCAAACGTTGTTCGGAGAATGGACTGTGGCGCAGCTCACCCAGCGTCCGCGGGAAACTCATGATGGAAAACCCCCAGGGGAAACAACTTGCTGCCTCCGATTATACCCCCGGTCAGGTGACAAGCCGGTGTGATGATCTAGCTGGCGTGGCCGTTGCCGCCCGCCTTGCGGCGCACGTGAACGGTCCGCCGCAGGTTGGGCAGGATGGCTTCGAAGTAGGCGATGACCGCGCGCAGGCGTTCGGGCTCTGATTTCATTCCCAGCAGGTTCTGCTTAAAATCAAGATCGAGCGGCATCGAGCCCGCAATGTGGAAAGAAAGCTGCGAGATCTCTTCGTCCGAGGGCTTCTGCGCCTCCGCCCCCGCCAACGCCAGAATCTCATTGTGCAGCTGGACCGCGCGGGCGACTTCTTCCGCCGTGGCTTTGCCCGGCTCATCATGCAGGTACAGTACCTCTGCCTGCAGGAAGGACCGCTCCTGGTTTACCTGCATCACCTCGAAGCGTTCCACGCCCTGGGTCACGATGTCCATGCGGCCGTCTTCGTATTTCTTGGTGACGGTGACGATCTCCGCGGTGCAGCCAATCTCGGCAACGCCTTCGTCTTTCGCCCGCACCACGCCGAAAGGCCGCTTCTCGGCCAGGCACTCCGCGATCATCTCCTTGTAGCGCGGTTCGAAGATGTGCAGGGGAAGGGGCGTGCCCGGGAACAGAACCAGGTCCAGCGGAAACAGGGGCAGACGTAAGCTCAACCGGGGCCTCCGGCCAGATGCGACGCGATGGTTGATTGTACGCCTGTGCTTGACTTGGCATCGCTGCTCAGCATAAAAGCGGGCATGGACCTCTCAGGAAAAGTGGTGGTGGTGACGGGCGCTTCCATGGGCATCGGCGAGGCCATTGCCGCAGTTTTTGCCGCCCACGGCGCCAGGGTGGTGCTGCTTTCCCGCGATGCCGGGCGCGCCGAGGCCGCCCGCGGCCGCGTAGGCCACACCGACCGCACCCTTGCTCTCTCCTGCGATGTGCGCAACCGCGAGGAGATTGACCGCGTGCTAAGCCTCACCCTCCACCACTTTGATCGGGTGGACGTCTGGGTGAACAATGCCGGTCACGGCTTGCTGGATTCGGTCGCGCAGCTGGATATGGCTGCCTGCCGCGACACCTTTGACGCCAACTTTTTCGGCACAGTTGCGGCCATGCAGGCGGTGATCCCGGTCATGAAGCAGCAAGGAAATGGCACGATCATCAATATTTCCAGCGTAGCCGGACACATCCCCATGCCCTTTAACGCCGTTTACAGCGCGACCAAATTCGCCATGAACGCTTTCGGCAAGGCGGCGCGGGTGGAGTTGAAGAGCGCCGGCATACATGTGATGACCGTGTGCCCGGGCTACGTGCGCACCGATTTTGGCGCCAACGCCCTGCGCGGCCGGGAGGTGAAGACGGTGCGGCCCTCGGCAGTGCGAGGAATCGGCGCCGAGCGCGTGGCCAGGGCGACCTTTCACGGCTATCTGAAGCAGAAGCGGGAAGTGGTTGTGCCCTGGTGGATGCACGTTCCGGTCAAGATCTACCAGCTCTTCCCGTCATTGGTGGAGTGGGCCATGACTCGGATGGCACACCCCCCGGAATAACTTGCATAGGGCACCGACGAATACCCCGTGTCCACTGTGTCCTCCGTGGTTCTTCCCCCGGTTTGACTCTCCTCGCCAGCAAAGCGTAGGCTCTTGCTCGTTCTTTTGGGTCCTGCAACTTTCAACGCTAGGAGGAACCGATGGTTCCCATCTCCGCCTTATGGCTTCCCATTCTGTTGTCAGCTGTGATCGTTTTCGTTGCCAGCTCGATCATGCACATGGTGCTTCCCTACCACAAGAGCGATTACCGCAAGCTGCCCGAGGAAGACAAGGTGCTCGACGCTCTCCGTAGCGCGGGTGTGACCCCGGGCCCGGTTTACCATTTCCCTCATTGCACCCATAAAGATATGAAGTCGCCGGAGTCGGTTGAGAAATTCAAACGCGGCCCGGTCGGACTGCTGACTGTAATTCCCAGCGGAGCGCCGGCGATGGGGAAATATCTGGGGCTGTGGTTCGTTTACTGCGTAGTCGTCGGCATATTTGTCGCCTACCTGACCGGGCGCACACTGAGCGCCGGCACGAATTACCTGCAGGTCTTCCGCGTGGCCGGCACGGTGGGCTTCCTCGCCTACGCCCTCGCACAGGTCCAGGATGCCATCTGGAAAGGCCAGACCTGGAGCGTAACCTTTAAGCACGTCTTTGACGGGCTGATTTACGGGCTGCTTACTGCCGGGACATTCGGGTGGCTCTGGCCAAGATAAACGGCTCCGGGCCTTCAGCCCAGTTCCGCTAACATCGCCTCCATCTCCGACTGGGCGTGGGCGTTACCGGTGCGCCTGGCGGAAGCGATGCCGTCGGTCAGCATCTTCTTTGCTTCCTCGGTCCGGGAGACCGCGGCCAAGGCCTGTGCGGCCATGAAGTAACCGGCGGTGTAGTCCGGATGGGCGGAAAGCAGCTTGCCAAATTCCTCCAGCGCGCGCTCCAGCTGGCCAGCTTTGGAGTACTCCAGGGCCAGACCGTAGCGGGCGAAGGCATCGCCCGGATTCTCCGCGAGAATCTCATTGAGCATGGCGACACGGTCCATAGCATCACTCCCAAACGCCGGCGGTCAAAGGCCAAATCAAGATTACTACACCGGCCGAAAGCCGGGGGACCGCCTCGTAGTCGCACTGGCGGTACACCTCGCTCCTGAGTACAATGGCGTCATCCGAAAAGCAGGAGCTGAGGCTTGGCCTGCCCATACTTCATGCCGACGCAGAAGTTGGAAGGGGGCGCGTGGCTGCATCCTTCACGTCTGCCCTTAGGGGGTGGCTGGAGAGGACATTGTTGCGCTCCCGGACACGAAGGCGCGACCCCCACCGAGGAAGAGCTCACACAGTTCTGCAACCTGGGGTATGCCGTGGGCTGTCCGCGATTGCCTGCGGAACGCGCCTGCGATGCCGTGCGCTTTTCGGTGATGCGCGAGCGCGGCTCGCAGCTGCTGCTGTGGTTTGTGTGCGAAGCGGCGCACGCTCCCGCCGAACACGGCACCCTGGAATATAACGTTTCGCTCGGGCTCTGGACTTCGGTCCACCCCAACCCGCGCATCCAGAAAATGGCTGAGTGTTACCTGGAGTCCTATCTGCTCCGCAGAACACAGCCTGCCCTGGCAGGCTAAACCGCGAGCGTACACTGATGAACCTGACCGATCTGTCGCTGATTACCCGCCCGGTTCGCGATTCGCAGTCCGAGATGGCCGAGATTGTTCTTCCCAATGATGCCAACCCGCTAGGGGCATTGCTCGGCGGACGCCTCATGCACTGGATCGACATGGCCGGCGCCTTGGCCGCGCATCGCCATTCCCGGCACTACGTCGTTACGGCTTCCATCGATCACATGGACTTTTGGGTCCCGGTGCACATCGGCGACCTGGTCATTCTGCGCTCGTCCGTCAATCGCGTTTTTCGCACCTCGATGGAAGTCGGCGTTAAAGTCTGGGTGGAAAACTACATCACCGACAATTGCCAGCATGTCAGCTCCGCCTATCTGACCTTCGTGGCGGTGGACGGAAGCGGACGGCGCCTGCCGGTGCCAGCGGTCGTTCCTGAGACCGACGAACAGCGGCGCCGCTATGAGGACGCCGGGCGGCGGCGCGAGATGCATCGCGCTGAGCGTGAGCGCCGCAACGCGAACCCTCGCTAGATCAGTCTGGGCTGTGATCGGCATCACAGCCTGGGGGCCACGGCAGCCGCGATAATTTCACCTCGCACCCGCGATGGGGCCGCCTTATGGATAGCGCACTCCTGGTTCATCGCCTGCATTTCGCTTTCACCGTAACCTTTCACTACCTGTTCCCCCAGCTCACCATGGGATTGGCGCCGTTGATCGTGGTGCTGAAGACTCTGGCGCTGCGCCGCAACGACGACAAGTACAACCGGGCCGCCCGTTTCTGGGCACGCATCTTCGGCATCAACTTTGTGCTCGGGGTTGTGACCGGCATCCCGATGGAATTTCAGTTCGGCACCAACTGGTCGCATTTCTCCCGCTTTGCTGGCGGCGTGATCGGGCAGACCCTGGCCATGGAAGGCATGTTCGCATTCTTTTTGGAATCGGCATTTCTGGGGTTGTTCCTCTATGGCGAGAAGCGGCTAAGCCCGAAGGCCCACTGGTGGTCGGCCGTCGCTGTGTTCCTGGGATCGTGGCTTTCCGGATTCTTCATTATCGCCACCGACGCCTGGATGCAGCACCCCGTGGGCTACAGCCGCGCTGCCGACGGTTCGGCCCAGCTCAGCAGTTTCTGGGCGCTGGTCCTGAATCCTTGGGCGTGGTGGCAGTACGCCCACAACATGAGCGGCGCAGGAATCACCGGAGCCTTCGTGATGGCGTCGGTGGGGGCGTTCTACCTGCTCGGGCGGAAGCACCTGGAGAATGGGCGGATCTTCGTGAAGGTCGGGGTTGTGGCTGGCTGCTTTTTCAGCATCGTGCAGCTGTTTCCGACCGGCGATGGCCAGGGTCGAATGCTCGCTCAGAACCAACCCGTCACGCTGGCCGCCATGGAGGCCCTGTTCACCGGCCAGCCCGGCGCGCCGCTGGTGCTGATCGGACAGCCCAATGTGCCCGAGCGCAAGATTGACAATCCGATCGTGCTGCCCAAGATGCTGAGCTTCCTGAGCTACCGCCGGTGGGAGGCGCATGTCCGCGGGCTGAACGAGTTTCCCGAAGATCTGTGGCCGGGAACCATTCCGCTGCTGTACTACAGCTACCACATCATGGTGGGCCTGGGGACGATCTTCATCGCCATTATGGTGGTGGCGGCGTTCCTGCTGTGGCGCGGCAAGCTGTTTGACGCGCGCTGGATGCTCTGGATATTGCTGCTGAGCCTGCCTTTCCCCTACATCGCGAACACCGCGGGCTGGATGACCGCCGAACTTGGCCGCCAGCCCTGGCTGGTCTATGGCCTGATGCTGACCGCGGACGGCTACTCCAAGACCGTATCCGCGGGGAACGGCATGTTCACCCTGCTTGGGTTCATGGGGATGTACACCGTGCTGGGCATTCTGTTTCTGTTCCTGGTGCGGCGGGAGATCGAGCACGGGCCGGAGCTGTAGGCTCTAGGCTCTGGCTCTAGGCTCTAGGCTCTGGGATTCATTTTCGCAGGAGGCTTAGAGCCTAGCGCCTGCTTTCGAGGTCATTATGGAAACGCTGTGGTTCATCATCGTCGCAGTCATGCTCACGGCCTACGTGGTACTGGATGGCTTCGACCTGGGTGCGGGCATTATTTATCTCTTTGCCGCCCGCACCAACGAAGAACGCCGCATGGTGCTGCGCGCCATCGGCCCGGTGTGGGACGGCAACGAGGTCTGGCTGCTCGCCGCCGGCGGCACTCTGTACTTCGCCTTCCCCCAGCTCTATGCCTCCAGCTTCAGCGGCTTCTACCTGCCGCTCATGATGGTGCTCTGGCTCCTCATGCTGCGCGCCATTGGTATCGAATTCCGCACCCACATTGACGAACCCGTGTGGCAGGGATTCTTCGATGTGATTTTCTCCCTGTCGAGTGTGCTGCTCGCCATTTTCTTCGGCGCCGCGCTGGGCAACGTGATCCGCGGCGTGCCGCTTGGTCCCGACGGATACTTCTTCGAGCCGCTCTGGACCGACTTCCGCGTGGGACGGTATCCCGGAATTCTCGACTGGTACACGGTGATGGCCGGTGTAGTCGCCCTGGTTACGCTGACCGCGCACGGCGCACTGTACGTCGCCATCAAGACGGAAGGGGAATTGAGCCAGCGCGCCCGGCGTTTCGCACTCACTGCCTGGCCGCTCCAGCTCCTGTTGACGCTCGTTAGCTTGCTCGCAACTTATTCCATTCAGCCCCAAGCCATGAACAACTACAGGTCGCATGCCGTGGGAATGCTGGTGCCGCTCGCGGTCGTCGGCAGCCTGGCCGTGATGTTCTGGGCCGCGAGAAAAGAGAAAGACCGGATCGCCTTCGGAGCGTCCAGCCTGTACATCGCCGCCATGCTGGTGGGCGCTGCCTTTGCGCTCTATCCCGTCGTATTGCCCGCGAGCACCGACCCTGCCTACAGCCTGACCATCTACAACAGCGCCGCTGGACGTCATGGGCTGACCGTGGGAATCGTGTGGTGGATTCTGGGAATGCTTCTGGCCCTGGGATACTTCGTTTTCATCTACCGCATGTTCCGTGGCAAGGTGCGGCTGGAGGGACAGGGATACTGAAGAAGTCACTGGGTGGCACAGCGCTTCAGCACAGCGAATAGATCCTCTTCCAGACCTCCCGGCTTCGAGCACCGAGGTACTGGCTTATCATTTTTCCGCTAGACTATTGCGGATCATGAGCTCCCGCCTGAAAGACAAGACCGCCATCGTCACCGGAGCCGGCAGCGGCATTGGCCGCGCTTGCGCCATTGCCCTCGCCCGCGAAGGCGCCAAGGTTGCCCTGGTGGGCCGCCGCAAGGAACGCCTCGAAGCTGTCGCCCGGGAGATCGGCGGCTCCGCCCTGGTTCTCAACGCCGATGTCTCCATCCTGCAGGAGATTGACCGCGTAGTTGAGGAGACCGTGAGCCAGTTCGGCGGACTGAACGTCCTGCTCAACAATGCCGGGGTCCTTCACATCGGTACCGCGGAGCAGATCACCGAAGACCAGTGGGACGAAACTTTCGACGTGAATGTGCGCGGCGTCTGGATGCTCTCCCGCACTGTGCTGCCGCACATGCGCCAGGCCGGAGGCGGATCCATCATCAACATTGCTTCCGTCTTGGGCATCAACGGAGCCCGCAACCGCGCCTCCTACGCCGCCTCAAAGGGCGCGGTCGTGCTGCTCACCAAGTGCATGGCCATTGATCACGGCCCGGAAAACATTCGCGTGAACGCGATCTGCCCCTCGTTCGTGGAAACTGATCTGACAGCATCGGTGATCAGCAAAGCGCCTAATCCCGAGCAGGTGAGGAAAGAGCGCACCGCAGTCCATCCCCTGGGCCGCCTCGGCCGGCCAGAAGACATGGCCGGGCTGGCCGTCTACCTGGCCAGCGACGAGTCATCGTGGGTGACGGGAGCGGTGTTTCCCGTGGATGGCGGATACTTGGCAGTTTAGTTTTTAACCATCACCCGTCAGGCAACCTTTTCGGCGTCATCCCGAGGTCCGGCGCAGTTCAGCCGGGCGAGGGATCTGGCGTGCAGTGCCTCTCCCGCAGAGTTCGAGTCGCTGCACGCAGGATCCTTCACCCCGGCTGACGCCGGGTTCAGGAGGACGCCACTAATCTGAATGCTGAGTGCTCCACGTCACAGCCTCGTGTGACGACCTGTATAATCAACCCTGGAAGGTGCCCCTTTGGCCCACATGCACACTGGACAGCAACCGCCCGCTCCGCAGCCCCTGCCGGGGGTGAACAGCATCATTGCCGTTGGTTCCGGCAAGGGCGGAGTCGGCAAGACCACGCTTGCGGTCAACCTGGCGCTCGCCATGTCCCGGCTCGGTCATAAAGTTGGCCTGCTCGACGCCGACGTCTATGGACCCAACGTCCCGCTCATGCTGGGCACCAGCGCCCAGCCCAAGGTGGTGGGAGAGAACCACCTGGAGCCGCTGACCATCCATGGGATCAAAGTGATTTCCGTCGGCTTCCTTAATCCCGGCGACAAGCCGCTGATCTGGCGCGGGCCCATGCTGCACTCCATCATCCGGCAGTTTCTCGGCTCGGTGGAGTGGGGCCTGCTTGACTACCTGGTAATCGACTTGCCTCCGGGAACCGGAGACGTGGCGCTCTCGCTCATTCAGACCGTGCCGCTGACGGGTGCGATCGTGGTCTCGACGCCCTCAGATGTGTCGCTCCAGGACGCGCGCAAAGCCATCGAGATGTTCCGCCAGATGAAGGTGGACCTGGTAGGCGTAGTGGAGAACATGAGTTACTTCGTGTGCCCGCACTGCCAGCACGAGATAGACATCTTCTCCCGCGGCGGCGCCGAGAAGACTGCCAACCAGTTCGGCGTGGCTTTCTTGGGAAGCGTGCAGCTCGATCCCGACATCCGCAAGGCCGGAGACACCGGCAAGCCCGCCGTGCTAGAAGGAGAAGACTCTCCTCACGCCAAATCGCTGTTCGACTTCGCCCGCAAGGTGATGGCGCGCTCGGACGAGATTCGGTCAAGTGCGGGCGAGGGCGTGATCCAGATTCAGTAATCCCGTTTGCCTCATCAATAAGCCTTACTCCTTCTGTCATCCTGAGCGAAGTAGCCGCTTCGCGTAGCGAAGCGGCGACGCAGTCGAAGGACCCCTACCGTGCCAGCGCTGCTTCGCACGCATCCAGGCATTCTCCCCATGGCACGTGATGAGAATTCCCGGAGACGCCCGCGGACCGGGCTGCGGCTAGGGATCCTTCGACTCCGCTTACCCACGCTGGCGCGTGGCTAAACTCCGCTCAGGATGAGTGTGTAGGCCGACAGGCCCCTCCCCTGCGTACGGGAAGCGCATCTTCACCGCTGGAATATTGTGACGCCAGAGTCCCCGAAATCATCCATTACCTAGGTCGAGTTGGGGGAGCTGCAATGCTCATCAAGTTAGAACATGCGAACCTGTGTGTGCGCGACATCGAGGGGATGGTCCGTTTCTTGCAGACTGCGTTTCCGGAATTTCGCGTGCGCGGCGAAGGCACCAGCGCGGACGGAACGCGCTGGCTGCACATCGGCACCGATGACACCTACATTGCCCTGGGCCAGTCGCGCGAGGAGCCGGCCAAGCGCTGGGCACCGTACCAAGGCGTGCCGGGCGTCAACCATCTGGCCTACGAGGTGGACGACGTGGAGGCGCTGCGCCAGCGCATGCTGGCGGCGGGCTACACCGACTCCACTCCGCCGAATAAGCATCCCTACCGCAAGCGCCTGTACTTCTACGATCCCGAGGGCAACGATTGGGAGTTTGTGCAGTACTTGTCGGAGAAAGTGGTGGAGAGGAATGATTACAGGTTGCCGGATCGCTAAAACCACGCTCTGCGTGAACAATTGTCAGTAGCGGAGATTTGCTCCAAAGTCAGGGTTGCTACCTGAAAGCACGCTAGAACGCCACTGACTTAGTTTTCCATCATCGTCCTTCCAAAACTTGCCACACCGATCAAAATACTCCACAACCGACTTGCGCTCCCCTTTCTCAAGCAGCTCCTTTGCAAGCATCATGTTCGGACCAAAGGTGTCCAGATGTGGATTCCCTTTTATCGTGGCGGCCTTCAGGAGGTATGCCGAAGCCGTTGCGACGTTCCCCTGCCTTACGGCAATCCTTCCGAGTACAATGTTGCCGTAGTGGATTGCGTCCGCGTTGCTGTCGACATAAGCGGGTCGCTCAGCAAGACTTAGCCCCTCCCTAGAATAGGCCGCCGCTCGATCGTACTCCCCTGCTTCGAATGCCGCCTGAGCTGCTTCGGGCAGATCATTCAGCCGGTTGCGAGGATCGTGGGTATCGCTCAAAGCTTGTTCGAATACTTTGAGAGACTTTGCCGCCATACTCGTGACTTGATCGTGAGTCAAAGAATGCCTTGCATCTCTCCAATAGAGTCCAGCTAAGGAGGAATCGATATCGTGGTTCTTGGGTTCGATTGCGTAAGCCCGCTCCAATAACTCTTCCGACTGTGTCCAGTCATTAGCCCAAAAGAAGAATTGGCCTGCGTTATATAGAATGCGGGCACTCGTGGGCCGGGCCTGCACGTGTTCCAACCACAGCTTCTGGCCTTGTTGCAGCCCCTCGGGATCACGACCATCTGGGTCGAATGCCGCTTCGTGGGTGCTCGCAAAATTCGATACGGGTTCGTGCTCAATAATCCACAATATGTGTTCTCGGCGGTTCGCGAGGTCTTCAGGCGTGAGACCATCCTTATAGGTCTTAAAACTGTAGAACGCCAGCAACTCAATCCGATCGGCGAAGCTGCCTAGGTCAGACTTCAGATCCTGTTCCAGTTTGGCAGCATCTTGTCTTGAGAGCTCCGTGCCGCGGGCGAAATAAATAAATGCAAAACTGTCCGCTAATGTATTGCGAAGCAAGTAGAAACCAAGCACAACTGAGGCTACAGCAAGGAGAGCTGTGACCAGAAGAAGCAAAATTGTTCGACTTGTGTTCTTGTCCTCATCTTGGTTAGCCATATCCTCATACTCTCCAGAGAACGGATGCGGGCATTGCATACCTGCCTACCAACTCGCCAGCCTCGGATGTCCCTTTACCTTCGCCGCCACCGCGTGCGTCCCCAGCGCCCGCGCCGGTTGCCCAAACCTTGCCAACCGAAAATACGGCTTCGGCTCTTTCTCCTTCAGCACCAGCTCCGCCATCATCTCGCCTACGACTGGGCCGTGCTTGAAGCCGTGGCCGGAGCCTCCTCCCAGCAGCCAGACGTTCTCGGCGGCGGGGTGGCGGTCCACGATGAAGTGGTTGTCGGGGGTTTGCTCGTACTGGCAGACGCGGGTCTCGACCAGCGGGGCGTTCTTCATGGCGGGGAAGCGAACGGCGAGGTATTCGCGGAGGGCGCGCAGGCCGTCGGGATTCACCGTGCGCTCGCCGCTGGTGGGATCAAAGGTGGGGCCGCGGGTGTCGTCGGCGATCTTGAAGCCGCGTCCGTGGTTGCCGGGAATGCCGTAGCGGAAGCGGTCTTTGTGCTCGGCCCAGATGGGCAGATGGCGGTCATCGAGGCGCGACTCGCCCGAGGGCACGCCGAAGAAGAACACATCCTGCTTGGTGGGACGGATGCGGTCGCCGACGGTTTTGGGAAACAGTTTGCCCATCCAGGGGCCGCAGGCGAAGACGTAGCGGTCGCCGGAGACGGTAGAGCCATCTTCGAGCGGCAAGGGTTTGCCCGCGCCGGATTCGAGGTCGTCCGGTCGCACAGCAACCTGGCGATAGTCGCCTCCGGCGGCCACAAACTTCTCCACCACCAACTGGCAAATGATCCGCGCGGTGAGATATCCGGCGTCGTGCTCAAAGATGCCCCACTCGACGCCGTCGAAGTTGATCTGCGGCCAGCGCTTCTTCAGGTCGCGAGCGGAGAGTTCGTCGAACTTGAGCTTGGCTTTGCGCAGCATCCGGATGGAGCCGCGCTCGAAGCTGTCTTCGCCGCTTGAGGCCATCCATAGCACGCCGGTGCGGGTCAGCATGGGACGCTGCCATTCTTTCTCGTACTTGCGCCACAGTGGCAGGGCGCGGGCGGTCATCTCGGTGTAGGGAGAATTAGGCCCATAGATTCCGCGGATGATACGCGTCTCGCCGCCGGAGGTGGCGCGGGAGTTGCCGGGGCCCCAGGCGTCAAGGAGAGTTACCTGTGCTCCCGACTTAAGCAGCGACCAGGCGGTCCAGCCGCCGAAGCAGCCGGCACCCACTACAGTCACATGAGGTTTTGTTTGCATATCAGGGCCGCGCGGACAGGAGTGTCCGCGCCACACGAGCCTAAACACAGCAACCTATTCTTTAGGGGCTGGGGCGTCAAGGACAAGCACTCTGGCATGGAGAGTGCTAATGCTTGACAGGGCACGGCTTGCTTCCTAGAATTCGAACTGGGGATTGCGGCGAGTTCTAAATCTAACTTCATGCATCTAAAGATGTTAGAGGAATAGTCCTCAAAGCTAGTCCGCCCTCCAAGGCTGTTTCAAGGTGATACAGAAGAGCAACATGCAGTCCGGGCCGCCCATCGGCGAGCGGGAGCGGGAGATCCTGACCGCGATCGTGGAGACCTTTATCGCCGGCGGGGAGCCTGTGGGTTCGCGCACGCTGGCGCGCAGCAGCCGGGAAGGGCTCAGTCCGGCCACGATCCGCAATGTCATGGCTGATCTGGCGGATGCAGGCTTCCTGGAGCAGCCGCACACTTCGGCGGGACGGATTCCCACGTCGGAAGCCTACCGCTATTACGTGGAGCAACTGACGGGCAAGGCTCGTCTCTCGCAGCAGGACGAGAACATCATCCAGGATTCGCTGCACGGGGTGACCGACGTGCAGGAGTTCATGGAGCGCACCTCGCATGTGCTGTCGCTGATCTCGCACAACGTCGGCGTAGCGGTGGCGGTCGGCGGCCCCAAGAACGCTCTGGAGCATGTTTACTTCTCGCGACTGGCCGAGCAGAAGGTCCTGGCGGTGGTGGTCACGCGCTCTGGCTTGGTGCGCGACCGCGTGCTGCGGCTCGACCTATCGCAGACCGACCTGGATGCCGCGGCGCGCTTCGTCAACGAGAATTTCCGCGGCTGGACCATGGACGCGATGCGCGCCGAAATTGCCCGCCGCGTGGAGCAGGAGCGCAGCGAATACGACCGGCTGATGAACTCAGTCGAACAGCTGTATCGTCAGGGAGCGCTGGCCGCGGATGAGCGCACCCAGACCGTCTTCGTGGAAGGAGCGGCCAACCTGGTAGCCAGCGAGCAGGACCGCCAGCGTTTGCAGGAACTGCTGAAGACGCTGGAGGAGAAGCAGAAGGTGGTCGAATTGTTGAGCGCCTACCTCGACGCTAAGCAGGAAGCCGTGCGGGTGGTGATTGGGCTGGACCAGGCGCTGCCTTCGATGCGCAACTTCGTGCTGATCGGCACGCCCACGCGGGTGGGCGGCGAAGTGATGGGCTCGCTGGCCGTTATTGGACCAACTCGCATCGACTACCAGCATGCAATCACTGCTGTTTCCTACATCGCTCGTCTGTTTGACAGGCTCTTGAATGAATCTGAGTGAGAAGTGTTATGGGAAGAACGAACGGAAAGTCTGAAATCGAGCCGCAGGAGCTGGATGCGGAACACGAACTGCCGCCCTCGGAGGAGGGCGCGGAGGAGACGCCCGCGGTGAGTACGACTGCGGCCGCGCCGCCGGCGGCGCCTCGCGACGCCGAGCTGGAAAAGCTTAAAGCCGAGCGGGACGCCTTGCTGGACCGCCTGGCCCGGCTGCAGGCCGAGTTCGAGAACGCCCGCAAACGCAGCGCCCGGGAGCAGCAGGAATTTCGCGAATACGCGCTGGCCGAGGCGGTCAAAGGGCTGTTGCCCGTCCTCGACAGCTTTGAGCGCGCCCTGCAGGTGGGCACAAACGAATCGGAACTCCGCAGTGGGGTGGAGCTCATCTATAAGCAACTGCAGGATGCGCTGGCCAAGCTGGGATTGCGCGCCATTCCGGCGGAGGGCGAGCCGTTTGATCCGCACCTTCACCAGGCCATCGAAATGGTGGACACCACCGAGGCTGACGACCATCAGGTGTTGGAGGAACTGCAGCGCGGCTACAAGCTGAAGGACCGGCTGCTGCGTCCCTCCATGGTGAAGGTCGCGCGCAACACGAAGCACTAAGTCCAGGGAAAATCCAGACAATCCGGGAAAGGCCCTTCTGACCACCAACGGAAAACGCGACTATTACGAGGTGCTGGGCGTGGCGCGCGGCGCCAGCGAGCAGGAGATTAAGAGCGCCTACCGCAAGCTGGCGTTGCAGTATCATCCCGACCGCAACCCCAACAACCCCGATGCGGAAGAGAAATTCAAGGAATGCAGCGAAGCCTACGCCGTGCTGGCCGACGGCGAAAAGCGGGCCGCCTATGACCGCTACGGCCACGCGGGTGTAAGTGGGGTGGGCGCCACGGCCGGCTTCGACCCCGCTATTTTCCAGGATTTCAGCGACCTGTTCGGCGACTTTTTCGGCTTTGGCGAGATGTTTGGCGGGGGCTCGCGCCGCCGCAGCCGGGCGCAGCGCGGCCCCGATCTGCGCGAAGACATCACCCTCGATTTCGAAGAAGCCGTGTTCGGCACCGAAGCCAAGGTCACCGTCCGCCGCCACGAGGCGTGTGAAGAATGTCGCGGCTCGGGCGCGGCAGCCGGCAAGGCCCCGGTGACCTGCCGCTCCTGTGCCGGACGCGGCCAGGTGCGCTACCAGCAGGGATTCTTCAGCATCGCCCGCACCTGTCCCACTTGCCAGGGCACCGGCAGCGTCATCACCGATCCCTGCCCGAAATGCAAGGGAGAAGGCCGCGTGCTGCGCCAGAGAACGATCGACGCCAAGGTCCCCGCCGGCGTGGAAGACGGCACCCGCATCCGCTTTGCCGGACTGGGCGAGGCTGGCACATTCGGTGGACCCGCGGGCGACCTGTACGTTGTGTTACATGTCAAAGAGCACTCCTTCTTCGAACGCGAAGGCAACGATTTGTATTGCGTAGTGCCGATTTCGTTTACCCAGGCGGCTTTGGGGACTGAAATCATCGTCCCCACGCTGGAAGGCGAGCACACGCTGAAAATCCCCGAGGGCACGCAGTCGGGGACCACGCTGCGCATTCGCAACAAGGGCGTGCCGGTGCTGAACGGTCACGGCAAGGGCGATCTGTTCGTCGAGGTCCGCGTGCAGACTCCAAGCAAGCTCACCAAGCGCCAGCGTGAACTGCTGCAGGAACTGGATGGAATCACGCACGTGGAAAACAAGCCGCAGCGGCGCACGCTGCTGGGGAAAATGAAAGACATCTTCGGATAAACGTGCTCTAGCCGGACAATTTGGGAGCATGACGCGCCGCCGCTGGATCGCCGACGAGGTTTCAGGCAATCGCGCCGCTCTGACAGGCGCGCACGCGGAGCATCTCTCGCGTGTGCTGCGCGCCCGCGTCGGCCAGGAGTTCGACATCGCCGCCGACGGAACCGTGCGCCGCGGACGCATCAGCAGCATCGACCATGCCCGGGTCGAGTTCGAACTGGGCGAGGAAATACCTGCCGTTTCCGCCGCCAACATCACGCTCCTGCTCTCCATCTTCAAGTTCGACCGCATGGAATGGGCGATCGAAAAGTGCACGGAGCTTGGAGTTGCCCGCATCGTCCCGGTGATCGCGCGCCGTACTGAGGCTCACCTTGCCGCGGCCGCGGCCAAACGCGCAGAACGCTGGCAGCGCATTGTGCGCGAGGCTTCGCAGCAGTCGCGCCGTGTCATCCCACCGGACATCTCCCAACCTATGAAACTCAAAGACGCGCTGGCCGTCTCCGGCATTACCCGCATCGTGCTGGCGGAGTCGGAGCAGGAGGCAATGCTGCGGGATGTGCTGCCGCCGCGCCCAGAGGACGTCATTCTCGCCTTCGGCCCCGAAGGTGGCTGGACGGATGCCGAGTTGGAAGCATTCCGTGCCGCGGGCTGGACGTCAGCCTCGCTGGGCCACACGATCCTGCGGGCTGAGACCGCCGCCATCGCAGCGATGGCCATCGTCAGTTCGCTGTAGCACCGGCGTCCTCCCGCGCCATTGCAGAGCCGGAAGATGCCCGGTGTGACGGAAAATCCTCAGCTTTCTCTGATATGCTCCTGCCCAGTGGCAGTCCTTAAAGCGATTACGGGTACCCTGCCGGTCGAACTCGACGACCGGCAGCGCCAGGCTGTCGAGCATGTCCACGGGCCCATGCTGGTTGTAGCTGGCGCGGGCACCGGCAAAACCACTGTCCTCACCCGCCGCATCGCCCACCTGATCCGCGACGCCGGTGTTCGCCCTGGCGAAATTCTCGCCCTCACCTATACCGACAATGCTGCGCGTGAAATGCGGGAGCGTGTGGAGGACGAACTCCGCGGCACCGACACTTTCGGATTGCAAGTGGGTACTTTTCACGCCTACTGCAACAATTTGCTGATCCGCACCGGCAGGAACTTCGGAGTCCTCGACGACAAGGATCTTTGGATCTACTTGCGCAAGCGCATTCGCGAGCTGCGCCTGAACTATTTTGTGCGTGCGGCCAATGTCGGCCAGTTTCTCGACGATCTGCTCGATTTCATGCGGCGCTGCCACGACGAACTGGTCGGCCCAGAGAAGTACACCGAATACGTGGATCGGCTGGAGCGCGGCGAGTTGCCTCTCCCCCGCATCGGCAAGGCGAAGGACGCTCTCGGCGACGACGAAGTGCTGGCCCGTTGCCGCGAGATCGCCTCCGTCTTCGCTACGGTGGAGCGCATGCTGCGGGACGATAACCTGGGCACCTTCGGCCACATGATCACGAAAGCCTATGATCTTCTGCAGCAGGACAAAGACCTGCTGGCGCAGGAGCGCCCCCGCGCCCGCTTCATCCTGGTGGACGAATTTCAGGACGCCAACTTCGCCCAGGTGAAGATCCTGCAGAAGCTGGCGGGGGAAGAACGGAATGTCTTTGCCGTGGGCGATCCCGACCAGGCGATCTACCGTTTTCGTGGAGCCTCAAGCGCCGCATTCGGACTGTTCCAGCGCCATTTCCCTGGAGCCAGGCTGGTAGTGCTGGAGAAGAACCGCCGTTCGACCACTCCCATTCTGAACTGCGCGTTCGCGCTGATCGCGAAGAATCCGGATGTCTTTCCCGGCGGCAAGGGAGCGACTCTTCCGTACGAGCGTGCGCCGTTGATTTCAGCCCGCGAGGAGGAAGCCGCCCGGCAGGGCACGGAATTGCCGCGCGTCCCGGTGGACGTGGCCCTACTCACCGACAAAGAGGTCGAGTGCTCGGACGTGGTGAACACCATCCTCGAAAAGAAAAAATCGTCGCGCGGCGCGTGGAACGATTTTGCCGTGCTCTATCGCCTGCACAATCACCGCGATAAGCTGGCGGAAGAGCTAGCCGAGCAAGGAATACCTTTCTCGATAGAGAACATGGACGTGGTGGACACGCCTGCGGTCCGCGACCTGTTTGCCTGCCTCGGCGCGGTCGTCTCCGCACACGATGGCGCGAGCCTTTTCCGCGTGGCGGCCTTGCCGCAATTCGCCATCGATCCCGAAAAACTGCGTGCGGAGATGCGGACGATCCCCCGCGACGAACGGAGTGCGGGGCTGCCCGAGGTTCTGGCAAGGATCGCAGGCGGCGCGGCCGTGCTGGCAACCGTCGAGCAGGCCCGCGAGGAGATCGCTCGCACCGCCGCCAAGGGCCGTCGCGCCGTGGAGATCCTTATTCGCACCTTTGCACTCGACGGCGCGTCCCGCCCGCTGGATGCGGTGCTCGACTTCGTCAGCGGGTGGGAAGAGAAGCCCATCACCCGCACGAAAGAACTCGGCGAACTGGTCGAATACCTGGAGTATTTCCGCGAAGCCAAGGGCGCGATCCCCATGCCGACACCCGACCAAAACGCGGTACACCTGATCACCGCCCACGCCGCCAAGGGCCTGGAATTCGACCACGTGTTCATTCTGCGAGCGAACTCCGGTTCGTTCCCTGTTCCTTACCGGGAGCCACTGGTGGAGTTCCCCAGCGAGCTGCGCGATCCCGACTCCGTTGCCCAGGGCGAGGGCAAGACGCTGCACGACCAGGAGGAGAGGCGGCTGTTCTACGTCGCCATGACCCGCGCCCGCGATTCCCTGACCATCTATGCCCGCAAGGGCAAGGGCCATGATCCGACACCGGCCGGCTACCTTCGCGACTTGCTCAAGAGTCCTGGACTCAGCCGTTGGCTGCGCTCACGGCAAGCGCGCCCGTTTCAGACTGACATGTTTGGGGAAACCTCCGCTGCCGCCTGTACCTCCCGCACCAGCGAATGGATTTCCCTGCCACCCGCGCAAAACTTGAACGCGAGACTGAGTGCCACTGCGGTTGCCAGCTACGACCTGTGCCCTTTGCAGTTCAAGCTGGAGCGCGAGTGGAATCTTCCCCACAAGGCTCCCGCTGCCCTGCACTATGGCGGAGCCATGCACCTGGCCCTGCGGGCCTATTACGACTCTGTGCGCGCGGGGCGTCCTCTGGCTGAGGACGCCCTGATTGATCTTTTTCGCGCCAACCTCGCCGCAGCCGGCATCCAGGACCGCTACCAGTTCGAGTTGTACCAGCAGCAGGGAATCGAGCAGCTGCGCGACTTCCTTTCGGTGTGCGCGCGCAGTTCTGTGCCCGAGGTGCTGCATACTGAGGAGACGTTCCAGGTGCAGATCGGCGATGCCACCGTGGTCGGGCGGATTGATCGAATCGATCGTGCCGGCGAGGGCCGCGTAGCCATCACCGACTACAAGACCGGCAAGCCCCGTTCCCAGGAAGATGCCGACGAAAGCCTGCAACTCTCCATCTACGCGCTTGCCGCCCGCGCGAAGTGGGGCTATGACGTCGACTGCCTCATCTTCTACAACCTGCAGGAAAACGCTCCCGTCACGTCGTACCGCAGCACGTTTCAATTGGAAGAGGCCAAGCTGAAAATCGCAGAGGTTGCGTCCAATATTGCGGCGGGCAAGTTCGAGCCCAAAGCAGGCTTCCATTGCGGCTTCTGCGCCTACCGCAATCTGTGCCCCGCCACCGAGAAGCGCTTGTACGATGTTCCATCTGCACCCAGGGCCAGCGGCGCGAAGAACTGATTTCCGGAAATTCTTCACTGGGATTAAGCCCCGGCGCCTAAGACCGGCGACTGAGGACCGACACAAAAAACTTAGGGGACGCTTTCCGCGTCCCCAGGTTTGCTTCGTATTGCAGGGCTCTTAGTGTTTCTTCTTGCCGCCCTTTTTTGCTGCTTTCTTCTTGGTTGCCATGGTTTCTATTCTCCCTTCCATTTTTCATGGATGCTGCAACGGTCGATTGTTGCAACTGATTGAATGTATAGAGTCAATGAAAAGTGATGTCAAGAGAAAAATACGTCATTCGACCCACGCGACTCGCACACCAAAGTCACCACGGACTGTCAGAGGAGAAAATTTTCTGTTGTGCTTAGCCTGCATCCCGCTCGCCGCGCGAGAAACTTCGTCGCGTTAGAGTCGAATCCCCTGCCGACTTCATCGCGACTCGCCGGCGTCCTGCTGCGGGCGCGATTGCCGGCGCTGCCCGGCAAATTTCAGCCGTTCACCGTCCTGGCACATCTATAATTGGAGCGACGAATTCATCGCAGGAGCACATCTATGGCTGCTTTGGAAGAGGTTGTCATCATCTCCGGTTGTCGCACGCCCGTAGGGAAGTTCCAGGGAAGTCTGTCCGACTTCACCGCTACTCAGTTGGGCGCGATTGTTGTGCGCGAGGCGGTGCAACGCGCCAAGATCGACCCGAAACTGGTGGATGAATGCATCATGGGCAACGTCGTCTCCGCCGGGCTGGGACAGAATCCCGCGCGGCAGGCGGCGATCTTCGGCGGGCTGGCACCCGAAGTAGGTGCCATGACCGTAAACAAAGTCTGCGGCTCGGGACTCAAGTCCGTGGCGCTGGCCGCGCAGGCGATCCAGACCGGCAACAGCTCACTGGTCGTCGCCGGTGGCATGGAATCCATGACCAACGCACCCTACCTTCTGCCCCAGGCCCGCAAGGGATATCGTCTCGGCAACTCGCAGATCATCGACTCCATGATCCAGGACGGTCTGTGGGATGTTTACAACGACTACCACATGGGTATCACCGGAGAGAACGTGGCGGAGAAGTACGGTATCACCCGCGAAGAGCAGGACGAATTCGCGGCCAACTCTCACCGCAAAGCGGTGGCTGCCACCAAGGAGTGCCGCTTCAAGTCGCAGATCGTCCCCGTGGAACTGCCCGCCAAGAAAAAGGGTGCGCCTGCGGTGATCTTCGACAAAGACGAGTGCCCGCGCGAAGACACCACCATTGAAGCACTGCGCGGGCTTAAACCTGCCTTCAAGAAAGATGGCACTGTGACCGCCGGCAATGCTCCCGGGGTGAACGACGGCGCGGCCGCGGTTGTGGTGACCAGTGCGCGGCAGGCCAAGGACCTCGGAGCCCAGCCCATGGTACGCATCGTTGCCCAGGCTACCAGCGGAGTCGAACCCAAGTGGGTGATGATGGCCCCCGTGGGCGCGGTCCGCAAGATCTGGGAGAAGACTGGCTGGAAGAACGAAGACGTGGACCTGTACGAACTGAACGAAGCCTTCTCCGTGCAGGCCCTGGGCGTGATGCGCGAGCTCGGCCTCGACCCCAACAAGGTCAACGTGAACGGCGGCGCCGTGGCCATCGGACACCCTATCGGCGCCAGCGGCGCTCGTGTGCTGGTAACGCTCATCTATGAGATGATCCGGCGCGACGTGCACCGTGGCATCGCAGCCCTCTGCCTGGGCGGCGGAAACGCGGTGGCGATGGCGGTCGAACGCTAGCCCCGACCAGCGCGAACCCTGTCGGGATTTCTCGATTTGCGAAATCGGCGCGGGCCCGCCCAGCCCTGCCATGACCACCCCAGAGGACGAAGTTTGTGAACAAATCACCCACCGTGATCGTCTACCTGCAGAGTTCCTTACCGGTCTTCACCATGCTCCTGAGCTCCACAATTCTTTGCGTTTCCCTGGGCATGGCCTTTGCCCAGTCCCTAAGCTCCCCGAATCCGGACCTGGCTCTGGTGGGAGGAACAATCTACGTCAGTCCCACAGACGAGCCCATCCGGAACGGTGTGGTACTCATCCACGGCACAAAGATAGCGGCAGTGGGGAGCCGTGCAGCTGTGCAGGTCCCTCCCGCGGCCCAAGTGCTCGATTGTTCCGGCCTTACCATTACCGCCGGGTTCTGGAACAGCCATGTGCACTTCTTCGAAAGAAAGTGGGCGAACGCGGCGACCATTCCGGCGCGCGAACTCAGCCGCCAGCTTCAGGACATGCTTACACGATATGGCTTCACCAGCGTGTTCGATCTGGGGTCCATGTGGGAGAACACGCGCCAGCTTCGCGACCGCATCGAGTCAGGGGGGGTGCCGGGCCCGAAGATTCACTCGACCGGCGAGGCGCTGCTTCCGGTCGGCGCGCTTCCGTCGGACACCGTCCTCAGCATGATGGGCGTCATGAAGTTCCCCGCTCCCGAGATCGCGGATGCGGCACAAGCCACCGCAGCTTCAAAGAAGCTCCTCGAAGAAGGCGTGGACGGGATCAAATTGTTTGCATCTGCGCCGCGCGGCGCCTCACTTCCGGAGAGCGCCATGCAAGCCGCGGTAAACGAAGCCCATCGCCTGGGAAAACCTGTCTTTGTTCATCCCAACAGCGGGTCGGACGTGTTGGCTGCGGTGCGGGCTGGCGTTGATGTCGTCGGCCACACCACTCCCCACTCCGGCCCGTGGGGCGAAACTATCCTCACGGCGATGAAAGAGCACCGCGTGGCCCTCACGCCCACTCTCACCATTTGGGAGTACTACATGCGTCACGACCGCGTATCCGCGCAGGAGCAGGTTGTGAGTACAGAAGTCGGCCAGTTGCGGGCTTGGCTTGCCTCCGGAGGCACAGTTCTTTTCGGAAACGATCTCGGCGCAGTCGAGTATGATCCCACGGAGGAGTACGCCCTGATGGCGGAGGCGGGAATGAGCTTTCGCCAGATTCTCGCTTCCCTGACCACTGCGCCCGCCGAGCGATTTAAAGAGTCCAGTCAACTCGGACGAGTCGCCGCCGGCCTGCAGGCGGATCTCGTTGTCCTCAAGGACGACCCTGCCAACAATATCCGAGCGCTAACCGCAGTGCGGTACACCCTGCGCGCCGGGAAGGTCATCTATCAGGCGAGCGAGTGACGTAGCTCACGGAAGACGCGGGGTGCGGGCCGAATCCTGACTTGAATCTTAGACTGCGGACGTCCCAGGCGGGGTGGCTGCACTGGCAGCCGGCAAGGTCACCGTGAACACGGCGCCTCCTCCGGGACCTGAGGCTACCTCCACGTTGCCGCCGTGCTCTTTCAGGATGGCCTTGCAGATGCTCAGCCCCAGCCCGGTGCCACGGCCTGGCCGCTTGGTGGTGTAGAAGGGATCAAAGATGTTCGGCAGAATATCCGGCGGGATGCCCGGCCCGTCGTCCTGAAAGCTGGCAGTCACAGTATTACCGGCTCGGCCCAACCGAATGCGCAGCGTGCCTTTGTCGCGCACCTCGCGGATGGCTTGCTCGGCGTTCAGAATCAGGTTCAAGAACACCTGCATCAACTGGTGGGGATCGCCGCTCACCGGCGGGATTGCGTTGTCTGGCAAGAAATCCACGGTGATACTGTTGCGGCGCAGAGAATAGGCGTGCAGGTGCAGCGTGCGCTGCACCAGTTCGCTGAGGTTAATCGGGCCCTTTCCCGGCGAGGGCGGGCGCGAAAAGTACATCAGGTTCTGCACGATTTCGGCGGCGCGGCGGGTCTGCTGCTGCAGCATTGCCAGGTGCTTGCGGACAGACTCGGTTGCTTCGCCTTCCTGCAGCAGTTCGGTAACGCCCAGGATGCTGGTCAGAGGATTGTTGAGCTCGTGGGCAAAGCCGCCGATCATCTGTCCCATGGCGGCCAGCCGTTCGCTCTGGATAATCTGCTGCTCGAGTTTCTTCTCCACCGTGATGTCCCGCACAGAAACGATGACGCCGCTCAACTTGCTTTCGGCGTCGAACAGCGGGCTGGCCGAGGCCCGCATGGTGCGCCAGCTTCCGTCACGGTGGCGCGCGCCATACTCGCAGAAACCGAACATCTTCCGGCCGGAGCTCACTTCGCGACACAACGCCAGAAATTCCGGCGACTGCTCCTGCGCAGTCTCCACCTTCTTCCCGCTTAATTCCTCGGGCCGATAGCCGAGCAGGTCGCGCAGGCGGGAGCTGACAAAGCTATAGCGCTCGTCGAGGTCGATCACCAGGATCAGGTCAGGGAAGCTCTCCAGCAGGTAGCGCTGAAATTCCTCCTGGCGGCGGATGGCCTTCTCCATTTTTCGCCGCTCGGTGACATCCACCAGGGTGCCCTGATAACGGATGATTTTTCCGCTGCTGTCCCAGACCGCGCGGGAAGTGTCCAGAAAAATGGCGTCCCGGCCATCTTTGCGGCGCAGGGTGATCTCCCGGGTGCGCACCCCCCCTTTATCATCGAGGGTGCGCCCCAGCACCGGGCTCTGGTTCGCATCCGGATTGAGAGCGGTAGGCTCGAGACGAAGGAGTTCGTCCTTGCTCTCATATCCCAGCATCTGAACCAGGGCGGGGTTGGCGTCGAGCAGTTTTCCTTCGGGAGTGCTGAAGTAAACGCCTTCCTGCAGGGTCTCAAACAGCTCAGTAAAGCGCCGCTCCTTTTCGCGTTCTTCAGTCACGTCGCGAGCCAGGGCACTGACCCCGACCACCTCGTCGCCCTTCAGGATCGCGTTGAGCACACAATCAAAATAGAGCACGCGGGGCGTGTTCTTCACCCGTACCTGAACCAGTCCGGACCAGCGGCGCTTTTCCAGAAAGCGCCCCAGGCCGGACTCGGCATCGCTGCGCAGCGGCTCCTGCACAAATTCATCGAGTTTGTGGCCTACGACGTCGTTGTAGGAGGTCCCCAGCAACTCGACGACGCGGCGATTGACCGTCCTCAGGGTGCCGTCCAGCGAGATCGCGAAGGCCACATCGTCAAAGGAGTCAATCAGCTCCTTGAAGCTGCGCTGCGAGCGCATGATGACCTGGGAGAGCTGGTCGAGTTGCTCCTCACTCGGGGCCGCGCCCACACGATCGTGCAGCTGGTGCAGCAGAACCTTGAGTTCTGAAACCTCCCGGCGCCGGCCGTAGGCATAGACGGCAAACAGGATGCACAGAACCAGCAGGCCAATGGGGACGGCTCCCAGCCGCCAAGGCAATTTCTCGAGGGTTTGCCAGGAGAGAACCGCCAGGCCGGCTGCGAGAACGACCAGCAGCCAGAGGGCATAGCGCCATAGCCGTTCCTCCTCCCGGTCGAGGTGACCGGGCGTGCGGGGACGCGCAGGTTGCTTTTCGTCTTCTGCCATCAGCGGTGCGCCCTGGACCGCTCTGCAAGGCGGCGAGATTCCTGCGGGGGCGTTAAGCGCATCCTAGTTCACGCCGTACTGCCACACAACGGAAAGCGTATTGGGAATCTTGGTTCGCCCGCGCACCGCTTCTCTCATCACCTCAGATTGTGACAACAGTCACCGTCTGTCTGGCTCCGCCCGGCGTACAGTGGAGGCTCACCCGTCGGCTGGACCCCATTACCAACACCTCTGTCTGCTGGAAGCGCAGGATTATGCTGTACAAGACCCTGAGCGCCGCCGTCTACGGCGTTGACGCCAACATCATCGAAGTCGAAGTAGATGTTTCCGGCATCAAGCTGGATCAGGACCACTTTCACACCGTCGGCCTGCCTGACGCCGCCGTGCGCGAGAGCCGCGACCGCGTTCGCGCCGCGCTCAAAAACTGCGGCTACGATATCCCGCCCACTCAGATCACCATCAACCTGGCTCCCGCTGACATCCGCAAGGAAGGCTCCGGGTTCGACTTGCCCATGGCGCTGGCGATCGTCGGCGCATACGGCGGCTTAACTAGAAAGGAGATCGCCGACTGCGTGTTTGTGGGAGAGTTGTCGCTGGATGGCGGAATCCGCGGCGTGCGCGGCGCTCTGCCCATCGCCATTGAGGCCCGCGGACAGAAAATCTCCCGCCTTGTTGTACCCGAGCTCAACGCCCGCGAGGCCGCCATGGTGGGTGGCGTGGAGCCGCTTCGGTTGTCGCGAAGCCGATGCCGTAAATGTCTTTCGCGAGCATGTAGGGATTGCTCTGCACCTTACTACTTTACGAACCAAGGTCTCGCCAGCGGGGATGCTATGGGTCGGTTGTTCATGACCATCATCTCCGCGATTGCAGAGTTGGAACGCTCACTCGTTATAGAGCGCGTAAGAAGTGGCATGAGACGCGCCCGACTCGAAGGGCGGCAGATCGGGCGGGCACGGCTTGATGTGGATCGAGAGCAGGTCGTAATGGATCGCCGCTCTGGGATGTCGCTGACTCAGGTAGCCAAGAAGCACAACATCTCACGTGCGAGCGTTTGCCGCATGGTGAAGGAAGTCAACGAGAGTTCCAATGCCGCTGTTGTTGCGCCTGCCGGAGATGCCGGGCAGCTATTCCAGCAAGCAGGAGCGGGTCAATGACGCAAGACACTATGGACAGGCGGATCGTGGCTGGTAACGATGAGAGCTACAGCAAGGTCTTCCTAGTGTGCGGTGAGGGCGCATCATTGCGAAAATGCCTGATCTGCGAGCGCCTATTCTCCCGGCAGGACTCTTTCGAGCACTCCAAGTTTCCTTGTCACCCGCCAGCGCCTACTGCGAACTGAACAACACCTGATGACACGAACCTCTATGAACACACAATTTCAATTCCGACTTAATGGTCTCATCATCACGCACCTGAAAGTGCGCCCAGTTATCATCAACGGAATCACGACCCATTGGGAGCTTGTCGCCTGCCACGAGACGCTCGGCGAGTTCGCGATTGACGACAATGAGGGTATTGCCAATCTCGCGCTCACGCCGTTCATCCTCGACGTGCGGGACGTAAACATTCCGCCTATCGAGTGCAGATACCTGCCAAACAAGGGCTGGCGGCAGGTGACCACCAGCGAGTGCCTCGCTCTGCTGGAGTCGGCTGGCGTGATCGACAGGGAGTAAGCCAGTCCCATGCCTATTGCAGCTTCGCGTACTCGGCTTTGGCTTGCTTCAGGATTGGGATGTCGGGGTCGGCGTCTTTCCAGAGGGTGAGGAAGTCTTGGTATGCCGCTTTCGCTTTGGCGGTATCGCCTTCCATGAGAAGGCCGGTCGGAGTCAAGTGGATTCTTTTGCCTTTTCGTTGAACAAGGTTTTTTCCTCCGCCGAGTCTCGCCACTGTCGCCATGCTTCCATCCGCACTCTTGAGGAGCGAG
>Ga0335070_10000680_pt1 | contig 38467 bp, 36 predicted proteins | sample Lox_Sample_13_FD_206722 | JGI IMG/M metagenome (GOLD analysis project Ga0335070, IMG submission 206722) | Soil microbial communities from Loxahatchee National Wildlife Refuge, Florida, United States - Lox_Sample_1.3 | ecosystem: Environmental > Terrestrial > Soil > Wetlands | place: USA... | reverse complement strand
CTGGGTGTCGGAGCCCGGCGCGATCGCGGCGCTCTGCGCACCGGCGTCGTTGAGGCGCAGGACGTAGGTCCCGGTTGCGACGGGCGCGTTCTGCGCGAACCCGTCCCAGTGGATGGTGCCCCCGTCTGCGCTCAGCGGCCAGCTGCGAACGACCGCGCCGTCGCCGACGCGGACCGCCTCGATGCGCGCGTCGTCGGGCGGCGCTGCGCTCGTCGTGTACGTCAGCGACGCCTCGCGACGGCCGCCGGCGATGAGCTTCGAGAGCCCGCCGGCGTCGTCGGTGGCCGGCAGCTGCGCGACCACCGTCAGCGGGTGTGCAGAGACCGCCGGGCTGCCCAGCGCGCCGATCACGCGCACGCGCCCGCTGCGCGCCCCCCGCGGCACGACCGTCATGAGCTCGCCGGCCTGCGCCGCGTGGGCGCCGATCCGCACGCGCACGTCGTCGGCCGCCCCGGGGCGGCCGAGGAACACGATCGCCTGGACACCCTCCAGGTCCGCGCCGGTCAAGGTCAGCACCTGGCCGCGCGCGCACGTCCACGGCTGCTGGCGCGCGCACGTGGCACCCGTGACGCTCGGCGCCCCGGGGACCTCGGCGCCGCCTGTTGCGCCGGTGCCCGGGTCGCTCTGCGCCAGCGCCGGCAGCGCGCAGGCCCCGGCGAGCATCGCCAGGCCGGCAAGCGCCAGCAGCGGTCGCAGGCGGGTACGGGTACGGGTTCGGTGGGGGGTCCGGTGCATCGACAGCTCTTGGTGTGCCTACGGGGTGAGCTGACGGGCTCGCGCGAAGAGCTGGCGCGGCGGCCCGGGCGGGCCGCTTCGCCCCGAATGGTGGGTCCCCCGCTCCCGGCTCGCACAGGGCGGGCCGGGACTCGGCATGTCTTGTGAGGTGGCAGCCTAGCGGCCGTGATGTCGGAACCGCGCCGGCTGCACCCTGCAGGACCGCGTGCAGGACCCTGCGGCCCCATCGCGGAGCGGCTCGCAGGTGCGTCGGCACCGCCGGCATCGGCGAGCGCGTACATTCGGTGCGAATGCACCGGATGGCCCGCCTCAAGGATGGCTCGGAGATCGAGCTGCGTCCGGTCGAGCCCGACGACGGCGAACGGATCGTGAGCGGCTTCGCGGGGTTGAGCGAGCGCAGCCGCTACGAGCGCTTCTTCACGGTCGTCCCGACGCTACCGCGGCACTGGCTCGACGAGCTCGTGGACATCGATCATCGCGACCGGGAGGCGATCGGCGCCGTCGATCCGCAGACGGGCGACGGCGTCGGCGTCGCACGCTACGTGCGCCTGCCCGAGCACCCCGACGAGGCGGAGTTCGCGGTCACCGTGACCGACGCGTGGCAGGGCCGCGGCGTCGGCCGCGTGCTGATGAACGAGCTGCTCGACGCCGCGCGCGCCAACGGCATCGCCCGGCTGAGCGGTGACGTGCTCGCCGAGAATGAGGCGATGCTCGCGCTCTCGCGCAGCCTGGGCGCGCACGTCGAGCCGGCGGAGAGCGCCGTTACGCACGTGGTCATCGAGCTGTGAGCGAGACGGCCGAGGTCCGGGTGCGGCTGACGCCGCGCGCCGCGCGTACGACGGTCGAGCTGCTTGCGGACGGGTCGCTCGCGGTGCGCGTCGGCGCCCCACCGGTCGACGGGCGCGCGAACACCGCGCTCGTGAAGGCGGTCGCGCGGGCACTGGGCATTGCCCCCTCGCGCGTTCGCCTCGTGCGCGGTGAGCGCTCGCGCGAGAAGACGCTGCGCATCGACGGCCTGACCGCCGCCGAGCTTCGCGCGCGGCTCGCGCAGGGCTGAGCCCACGGCCGCGAACGTCCCGCGGTGCCGCCTATAGGGGGCCGCGCGGGGACGCTCAGGTGAGGTCGACGGCCTCGAACGTCCCGCGGTGCCGCCCTTGCACGGCCGCGAGGGACGCTCGTCGTGCGCGTCAGGCCGCAGCGCGGTGCTCTGGGTGCGCGGCCGCGCCGCCGATCGCGTCGAGCACCGTCTGGGCGAGTGCCACGTCCCCCGCGATCTCGAGCTCGGTCCGCGAGGCGGCGGGCCCCAGCGCCTCGATCCATGCGCGCTCGGGGCCGCTGACCGTCGCCTGGGCGTCGGGCACGGGGTGCTCGTCGTAGGCCAGCCGCCCGTCGCGGACATGCATCGCGTAGCGCAGCGCGCCGCGCTCCGGGTGCACGACGACGAGGTGCACCGAGCCGCGGGCGCCCGGGTCCGCCGGCAGGCCGGAGGCGGCGCGAAGGATCGCCCCGACGTCGACCGCCTCGCCCGGGCGCGGCGCGCTCCAGGCCCAGTGGTAGCCCCAGCGCGCGAGCTCGCCGATGACGGGCAGCAGCGCGCGGGCGCGCTCGGTCAGCTCATAGTCCACGCGCGGCGGCACCTCGCGGTAGCGCTGGCGCGTCAGCAGGCCGTCCGCGACCATGCGGTTCAGGCGCGAGCGCAGCTGTTCGGTTGAGATGCCAGGCAGCGTGCGTTGCAGTTCGACGAAGCGACGCGGGCCGCCGGTGAGGTCGCGGACGATCAGCAGCGTCCACTTGTCCCCGACCAGATCGAGGGCCCGCGCGTCGGGCGCCCACTGGTCGTACGGGTGGCGCTTTGGAGGCGGTGCCGAGGGCATGGCGGCGCTCCTTCCGTGCATCGGGGGGTGGTGGCCGGCGCGTTCCGACGCGCCACGCACGAGGGTAGTGGCCACGGGCGGGAGCGCATGCCGGTACCCGTGCGCCGACCCAGGCGCGGACAGACGTTCGACGTGCGGTACAAACGTACTGAGGCGTATAGGATGTCGCGCATGAGCACCCAAACCGAGTCGAAGACCAAGCTTCACGGCGGCCGCCTGGTCGCCAGGCGGCTGAAGCAGCACGGCGTGACGAAGCTGTTCACGCTCTCCGGCGGGCATCTGTTCTCGATCTACGACGGTTGCCGCGCGGAGGGCATCGACCTCATCGACACGCGCCACGAGCAGGCCGCCGCCTTCGCCGCGGAGGGTTGGGCGAAGGTCACGCGCACGCCGGGTGTCGCCGCCCTGACGGCGGGGCCCGGCGTGACGAATGGCATGAGCGCGCTCGGCTCGGCGCAGATGAACGCCTCGCCGCTCGTCGTGCTCGGGGGCCGCGCGCCCGCGATGCGCTGGGGCCAGGGCTCGTTGCAGGAGATCGACCACGTCCCGTTCGTGCGGCCGCTGACGAAGCTCGCCGCGACCGCCGGCAGCACCGACGAGATCCCGGGGCTCGTCGACGACGCGCTCGCGACGGCGCTGCGGCCGCATTCCGGCCCGACGTTCGTCGACTTCCCGCTCGATCACGTGTTCATGGAAGCCGAGGAGCCGGGGCCGAGCGCCCCGCTCCCCGACCCGGCCGACGAGCCGGTCGCGCCCGTGGGCCTCGAGCGCGCGATCGCGCTGCTGCGCGACGCTGAGCGCCCGGTGATCATGGCCGGCACGAACGTCTGGTGGGGTCACGGTGAGGAGGCGCTGCTGCGGCTCGTGAGCGAGCGGCGCATCCCCGTGTTCCTCAACGGCATGGCGCGCGGCTGCGTGCCCGCCGATCACGAGCTCTTCTTCTCACGCGCTCGCGGTGCGGGCCTCACGAATGCGGACGTCGCGCTCGTCGTCGGGGTGCCGATGGACTTCCGCCTGGGCTTCGGCGGTGCGTTCGGCGAGGCGGCGGAGATCATCGTCCTCGACCGCGCCGAACCGCTGCGCGATCACCCGCGCGAGCCGGCCGCCGAGCTCTACGGAGGGATCGGCGCCACGCTCGACGCGCTGCGCGAGGGCACCGCCGGCCTCCAGGACGCGACGGGGCCGTGGGTGAAGCAGCTGCGCGGCGTGGAGCGCGAGAAGCGCTCGGCGGAGACGGCCGAGCTGACGGACGACCGCGCGCCGCTGCACCCGATGCGCATCTATCACGAGCTCGGGGCGCTGCTCGACCGCAACGCGATCGTCGTCGGCGACGGCGGCGACTTCGTCTCCTACGCGGGGCGTGTCGTCGACTCCTATGAGCCGGGCTGCTGGATCGACCCGGGGCCGTTCGGGTGCCTGGGCTCGGGCACCGGCTACGCGCTGGCGGCGAAGCTCGCGCACCCCGGGCGCCAGGTCGTGCTGCTGCACGGCGACGGCGCGTTCGGGTTCAGCGGCCTGGAGTACGACACGCTCGCGCGCCACGGCGTGAACGTCGTCGGCGTCATGGGCAACAACGGCATCTGGGCGCTCGAGAAGCACCCGATGGAGTTCCTGTACGGCTACTCGGTCGTCGCCGACCTGCGACCCCAGACGCGCTACGACACGGTCGTCGAGGCGCTGGGCGGCCACGGGGAGCTCGTGCGCACGCCGGCCGAGCTGCGCCCCGCGCTCGAGCGCGCCTTCGCCGCCGGCCGCCCGGCACTCGTCAACGTGCTCCAGGATCCGAACGTGGTCTACCCGCGCAAGTCCAACCTCGCGTAGCGACGACGAAGCCGCCCCGAGAGGCGGCTTCGCGTTCCGGGCCCACGAGCCGGGCAGGGGTACATGCCCGTGGGCTCGTCTTGGCGGTCCGCGCGCAGCCCCGCCGATCGGCGGTACCGCGAGTGGGCCCCTGACGGCGAGTATCTCCGCCCCCATCGCCCAGGTCAAGGCACCGGCAGCCGGTGCGACGACGCGTGCGGAGCCCCGGTCAGGCGCGCGCCGCGCCGGCGACGTCGAGCGCCACGCCGTGCAGGATGTCGTGCTCGGAAACGTCGGCCGCGTCGAGGCCGAACGCGCGCAGCGCCTCGATCAGGAAGAGGCTGCCGGCGACGATCGTCGGCGCCCGTTGCGGATCCAGCCCGGGGACCCGTCGGCGCTCGGCGTCGGTCATCCCCGCGAGCCGGCGCGAGATCCGCTCGCAGGCATCCAGCGTCAGGCGGTAGCCGTCGACCTTCTCCGGGTCGTATGGCTCGAGCTCCTGGTCGATCGCGGCCATCGAGGTGGCCGTGCCGGCGACGGCGACCATCGCGGTCACCTGCGCGCGCAGGTCCGCGGGCACGGCGTCCTCGAAGGTCGCGCGCACGTCGCCCGCCAGCGCGTCGAGCTCCGCGGGCAGCGGCGGATCGTGGTGGATGTGGCGCTCGCTGTGGCGCACCACCCCGGCCTGCGTGGAGACGTTGAACGCCACGGTCCGCCCCTGCCCGATGATGAACTCGGTCGATCCGCCGCCGATGTCGAGCACGACGAGTTGCTCCCCCGGGAGGGCCGAGCGGGCGCTTGTGGCCCCCAGGAACGAGAGCCGCGCCTCCTCGCCACCGGCGATCGTGCGTGCGTCGAGCCCGTATTCCTCGCGCACGCGCGCGGTGAACTCAGGGCCGTTGGCGGCGTCGCGTGCCGCACTGGTGAGCACCGCGCAGCGACGGTCGACGTCCCCGGCCGCGTCGATCGCCTCGCGGTAGGCATCGAGCGTGGCGAAGACGCGCGCCATCGCCTCCTCCGAGAGGCGCCCGCTCGCCTCGAGGCCCGCGCCCAGCCGCGTGACCGTGCTGCGGCGCTCGAGCTCGCGCACCGTCCCGGCCGCGGGATCGACGTCGGCGACCAGCAGGCGCGTGGAGTTCGTGCCGATGTCGACCACCGCGATCCGCATGCCCCGTGAGCCTACGCGGGATGGGGCATGGGGGCTCCGGCGAGCGCGGCGATGAGGTTGGCCGCAGCGAGGTCGGCCATGCGCTCGCGCGCCGCGTGCGTCGCCGATCCGATGTGCGGCACGAGGAAGACGTTCGCGGCCGTGAGCAGCGGGTCGCCGGGCGGCGGCGGCTCGGGGTCGGTGACGTCCAGCGCGGCGGTCAGCCGTCCCGCGCGCAGCGCCGCCACCAGGGCCGCCTGGTCGATGACGCCTCCGCGCGCGGTGTTGACCAGGATCGCGCCGGGGCGCATCGCCGCCAGCGCCGCGGCGTCGATGAGGTGGCGGGTCTGCGCGGTGAGCGGGCAGTGGAGGGTGACGGCGTCGGCGCGCGCGAGCGCCGCGCGCAGATCGTCGCCGCGGCCGACCGGCAGGAGCTCCATGCCGAACGCCGCTGCGCGCTCACCGACTGCGCGGCCGATCCGCCCGTAGCCGACGATCGCCAGGCGCGCGCCGCGCAGCTCGAGGCCGAGCCAGCCCTGCGGCTCGAAGGTGCCCCAGCGCCCCTCGCGCACGGCGCGCGCGGCCTCCGGCAGCCGGCGCGCGGCGGTGAGCAGCAGCGCCATCGCCAGGTCGGCCGTCGCGTCGGTGAGGACGTCGGGCGTGACGCCGACGGCGATGCCGCGCGCGGCGGCGGCCGCGGCGTCGATGTTGTCCGAGCCGACCGCGTAGTTCGCGATCGCCCGCAGCCGCGGCGCGCCGTCGAGGAGCTCGGCGTCGACGCGCTCGGTCAGCAGGCAGAGCAGCCCTTCGGCGTCCGCGACGCCGGCGGCGAGCTCGGGGCGCGTCGGCGGCAGCGGCCCGGGGTGGACGACGACGTCGTGGCCCGCCGCCCGCAGCTGCTCGACGGCGGTCCCGGCGAGCGGGCGGGTGACGAACACGCGGGCCACGGGCTGACGATATCCGCGCCGGGCGGCGCGTCAGTGGCCGGCCGGCGCCGGCGCGGCGGCGATCGGCTCGAGGCGCAGCACCGGGATGACCCGTCCCTCGGTGCGCTGTTGATAGGTGTCGTAGCCGGCGTACACGTTCGTCGCGATCGCCCACGCGCGCTCGCGCTCGGCCCCCTCGAGCACACGCGCGCGGTAGCGCCCCGAGCGCCCCTTCGCGATGACGGCGCACTCGGGATTGGCCTTGAGGTTGTGGTACCAGGCGGGATTCCTCGGGCTCCCGCCCATCGAGGCGATGAGCAGGATCGCGTCCCCGTCGTGTGCGTAGACGAGCGGCGTCTCCCGGCGCTGGCCCGACTTCGCGCCGGTGTGCTCCAGCAGCAGAACGGGGCGGCCTGGGATCATGCTCACGCGCCCGCCGCTGCGGCGCAGCAGCCACGGGTCGACGCGCGATGTGACGTGAATGAAGTACCAGCCGCCCGCACGCGAGGCGGCGACGCGCTCGACCGCGCGTTCGGCGGCGGAGCGCTCGCGGCGCGGGACCTCGGCGGTGCTCATGCGGCGAGCATACGGCTGTGCGCGAGCGGGCGCGGGATCGTCCGGGCACCGGGTCCGGGGGCCATCAGGATGCCGGCCGAGTGCTAGACTTGGCCTACGCCGCGGGGTGGAGCAGTCTGGTAGCTCGTCGGGCTCATAACCCGAAGGTCGCGGGTTCGAATCCCGCCCCCGCTATGCGGATCCCGCCTCTCGCCAGGCGGGATTTGCGCTTTCCGGGCAACCCTCAAGCAGCCTCCGTGGTTCCAATGTGGTTCCAATTCCGGGGTGGGTAGCTGGGCTGCTCGCACGACATAGTTCGTGCATGGGCAAGCGCTCATACGGATCCGGAAGGCTGTTCGCACGCGTCGACAGCGGCGGGCGTGAGACCTGGTATGGGTCCTGGTGGGCCGGCGACGTGCGCGTCAAGCGGCGCTTGGGGCCCAAGCGCCGGCCGGGCACCGCAGACGGCCTGACCCGCACACAGGCCGAGCGCGAGCTGCGCCACCTGATCGAGACCGAGGTCGTCCTGCACGGCGCGCAGCGGCGCACTGTCGAGCGGGCGGGCGCCGCCTACGCCGAGCATCTCGAGCACGTGATGGAGCGCAAGCGCACGACGCTGCAGGACTACCGCGGCTACCTGCGCCGCCACCTCGTCCCGTTCTTCGGCGAGCGCACGCTCGACAAGATCGACGCCGAGCACGTGCGGCGCTACCTGATCGCCAAGCGCGCGGAGGGCCTGTCGTCCAAGACCGTGCAGAACCACCTCAACTTCCTCAGCGGCCTGTTCGCGTTCTCGGTCAGGCGCGGGTGGGCGACGAGCAACCCGGTCGCGCTGGTCGACCGGCCCAAGGCGTCGAGGGCGGCGCACCGGCGGGTGCGCTTCCTGCAGCCCGCCGAGCTCGAGGCCGTGGTCCGCGCCGTGCCCGAGGATCACCTGGGAGCGGTCGAGCGCCCGCTCTACCTGACGGCGGCGATGACCGGCCTGCGCCAGGGCGAGCTGATCGGCCTGCGCTGGACCGACGTCGACTGGGTCGCCGCGCGCGTGCGCGTCGCTGAGAGCTACACGCGCGGCGCGTTCGCAACCCCCAAGTCGGGCTGCGGCAGGTCCGTCCCGGTGGCCGACCGCCTGGCCGGCGAGCTCGAGCTGCACTTCCAGCGCTCACGCCACCAGCGCGATCACGACCTCGTTTTCGCCCACCCGGCGACCGGCAACGTGCTGGATGCCTCCAAGCTGCGCAAGCGCTTTCGCGAAGCGGTCGCGCGCGCCGGCGTCGCGGACCTCACCTTCCACGAGCTGCGTCACACGTTCGGCACGCAGATGGCGGCGGCCGGCGCGCCGCTCCGCGCGATCCAGGAATGGATGGGCCACGCCGACGCCAGCACAACCGAGATCTACTCCCACTACGCACCGGACCCCACCGGCGGCGCCGCGCTCGCCGAACGCGCGTTCCGCGTCCCCGGGCCCGAAACCCGGGCACCCGAGCCGCTACCCGGGCTCTAACCGCACTGCTCGGCGACCCAGCGCTCGAGATCCGAGCGCAGAAAGCGGATGTGCCGGCCGATCCGAACGCACGGAAGCCGATCGGCGCGGACGGCTTCATACACCCAGGACACGCGGACCGACAGCAGCGCTGCAGCCTCACCGGCGCCGAGCAGCGGCTCAGCGAGCGAGACGGCTGGCCTGCCTACGTCGATCACCATCTGCTCAGCGGTGGTCGCGTTCGGTTGCCTTGACCTCATACGACTGAGTCGGGCGAGCGGCCATCGAACCCCCGGGCCGGTATGGCAACATATGGGTCGTATTGACCCAGATGTACTGTTTCAGGACAACTTGGCCGATACTCTTCTCCCGATGCCCCGTACAGCCGCAGCACCCGAGCTCCTCACCGTCGCCCAAGCCGCGAGCCTGCTGAAGGTCAGCGACAAGACGATCAGGCGCTGGATCGACGCAGAGCAGATCCCCTTCCTGCGGCTGCCGAGCGGCTCCTACCGGATCCCCCAGGGCGCGCTGCTCGCCTCGCTCGGCGGCACCTACGACCTGGCCGCTGAGCTTGCCGCGCTCGATGCGCGATCGGCCGGCATTTCCGAGGACGACGTGCGACGCGCGCTCGACGAGGGTTCCTAGCCGGTCTGCGCCCTACCCTCGCGCGGTGCCGTTGGTCGTCGTCGACACGAGTATCTCGCTGCCGGCGACGCTGTCGCCCACCGGACTGACTCGCAAGTTCTGGGTGTTGCTCGCCTACGGCGCCCTGGCCTACCGTGAAGAACATCTGCGCTTGGAGCTTGACGCCATCGAGGCAGAGGCAGGCGATGACGGTGCGATCGGCGGACGCGACGCGATCGAATCGCTGATCGGCGTAGCGGCTCGACGCCGCGCAGCGCTCGCCGAGCTGCTTCCGCCCGATGCTCCCGCCGGCTGGGTCGCCGCCGGCTCGGGATACCTGTTCGACGAGTACGAGCGCAAGGCGATCGACGTGGGCCCGCGCCTCGGGCGCGCGATCGACCGCGAGGAGGCCGCCCGGCTGCGCCGCCAGCTCCAAGCGATCTGCGTGGCCGGACCAGAGCCCTTCGCCCCGACGGACGCCCCGGCGCTGACGCGCGACCCGGCGGACGACCCGATCGTCTACACAGCGCTCCGCGTCGGTGCCGACCTGCTGATCAGCGACGACCGCGACATCGTCCCCGACCGCGACGCTGGAACCCAGCCCTACCAGCACGCCGACAGCAGCATCCTCGCCATCACCTTCGGTCAGCTCGTCGACGAGCACCTCCACGACGTCGACTGGTCGGCCATCCACGGCGACCTCCTCTTCGAGGCCCACCGACAGCTCCCGGACTGAGCGCGGGCACGAGGCCTTCAGGATCTGGCACACAGTTGCATTTCGCGAAATGCAAGGGTGTGCCACCGTTCGGGGTCTGTGTGCTCGCGAGGCTGCGGGGTGCGCTCTGCAGTGCGTGCGACCGGCCTTGACGGTTGGTCGCGGGCCCCACAAGCCGTGCCGCATTGGAAATGCCACTGTGTGCCGCCGCCAGCGAAGGGAGGCCCGGGCGGTCGTGGAGCGCGCCGCAACCGCTCACGTGCGGCCCCGTTGCCCGAAGGACATGGATGTAGTTAGGGTCGCTGGGTGAAGTACGAGTGGTTCCCGTCGTTCGATGCCGTGCCGGGTGTGGTGTGGGAGCCCCTCGTGCCGATCGACCGCGGCAAGCTGCGCGGGCTCGATGCGCGGCCGCACGCCGAGGAGCGATCGCTCTACGACGACCGCACCTACCTCCACGTTGAGTGGTTGACGCCGACCGGGACCGAACTCTCCAACGAATCCGGGAGCCCCGCGGCGCTTCATCAGCGCAAGCTGGAGACCGACCGCGAGCTCGCTCCGCGTACGGTCGCCAAGTCGATCAGCGAGATGCTCGCGCTGCCCGGTACCCGTAGCGACTACCACTTCGGGATGCTCTCGGCCTGGGGCTCGCTCCACGGAGCTCGCCAACGGGACCCGCGGGCATTCGGCTGGATCGAGGCGCTATGTCTCGCCGACATCAGCCTCATGGAACAAGGGCCCGAGCTCGTGTTCGCCGAGGACCACTGGCGCGACCAAGAGCGCAGCGGATACCCAATCGTGCCGGCGTTCCATCAGCTCTCCAGCCTCTACCAGCGCGAGGGCTTCCTGGCCGCCGCCGTGGAGGTCGAGAAGCGCTGCGCCGCGCTCGGGGCGAGCCGTCCCGTCGGCGATGAGGCGATCGCCCGACAGGCGGCGCTGCTGGAGGAGGATGGCCGCTGAGCCTGCCCACCTCGCCCTACCGGCCTCCTCGTTCCTGGAGTCCTGCTTCCTGCGCTGGGTTCTCGCGCCGGCAACCGACGCGACCATCGTCGAGCGGATCACCCCGCAGGCGGAGGTCACGGTCGGTGGCCGCAACTACCGCATCGACTACGAGATCGCCGGCGAACGCCTGCTCCTGGCCGTCGAGCTCGACGGCTTCGCCTTCCACTCCGACCGGCTGCAGTTCACCTACGACCGGTTCCGCCAGAACGACCTCCACGCCGCCGGACGCACGGTCGTGCGCTTCTCTTACGACGCCATCCGCTTCGAGACCGCCCGCTGCGTTGAGCAGCTCCAGCAGTTGCTGCTCCAAGATCCGCTGCTGGCCCAGTTCGTCATCGACAACCCAACGGTCGTGCCACCCGACGACATGGAGGCCGACCCCCTGTTCGCCATCGCCCAGCCCGCCCGCCCAACCATGACCACCGGCTGCTATTTCGACCTCGCGCGCCAGAGGATCAACCGCCAGACGCTGCGTGACTGCCAGACCGAGGCCTTCGAGGCGCTGGCCAACTACTACGCCAAGGGCGGCGATGACGCCGCGACGGTGATGGCCGTGGGGGCGGGCAAGACGGTGCTCGGCGTGCTCGCCTGCCTCGGGTTCGCGCGCCGGCGGGCGATGATCATCACCCCGGGGTCGGTGATCCGCGGGACCTTCGACCGAGCGCTGGACCACCGGCATCCGCTGAATGTCCTCTACGGCCTCCCCGGCGGCGCGCTGATCCCCGGCTGCCCGCCGCCCGCGGTGCGCGTGCTGGACCGTGACGGCGTCCCGATCCGCGACGTCACCCGCGAGGAGCTCCTCGCCGCCGACATCCTCGTCACCAACTTCCACTCGCTCGGCACCGGCGAGGACCCGGACGATCTGCTCGCCAAGCTGCGGCCGGATGACGTCGACTTCATCGTCGTCGACGAGGCTCATATCGCCGCCGCCGAGAGCTACCAGCGCACGTTCCGCCACTTCGAGGACGCCCGCACGCTGCTGATGTCGGCCTGCTTCCAGCGCCTCGACGGCCGCCCGATCGACGCCGACGTCGTCTACCGGTACCGCCTGATCGACTCGATCGTCGACGGCAACGCCAAGCAGCTTCGCGTCCGGCGCTTCGCGCCACAGTCCGAGCTGACGACCTACGAGATCGTCTGGCCCGACGGCGCCCGCGAGGAGATCGTCGGCCGCGATGCCCTGCTGGAGATGATCACCGACGAGCGCAAGCTCGCCCGTATCACCGCCAAGTCCACCGAGCCGATCCGGCAGGTCATGCGGTCGGTGCGCGCAACGCTCGACCGGCAGGCCGAGTTGCTCAACCCGATCAAGCCGCGCGTCCTGTTCGCCGCGCTCGGCCGCCGCCACGCCGAGCAGATCGCGCGGATCGCCACCGAGCACGGGATCCCATCGGCATCGCTGCACCACACGATGACCGACCGCCAGATCCGCGACGTGCGCGAGCGCTTCGAGTCCGAGGCCGGCGACCTGCAGGGCATCGTCCAGCTCCGCATGCTCGGCCAGGGCTACGACTTCCCGCCGATCTGCGTCGTCGCGCCGATGCGCCCGTACGGCTCCTTCAGCGAGTTCTACCAGTTCGTCGGGCGCGGAATCCGGGTGATCCGCCACCCAGCGCTGGAGGGCCGTGTGCCGCCTTCGGAGCAGTGGCTCGACGTGATCTACCACGCCGAGCTCGGGCTCGACGGGCATATCGACACGATCTACGCCGAGAACGACATGGACCCGCTGACCGAGCACGAGATCCCCGACGACTGGGGCGAGGAGATCAGCGACCGGGGCGAGCTCGGCGGCACGACCGGCACCGACGTGGCCGGCCGCCCACTGGCCTTCGTCATGTTCGAGCGCGGCGACGTCGAGCAGCGAGTCGTGCACAACGAGGAGCGCGTGCGGGCCCGCAAGGCCGAGCGCGAGCGCGAGGCCCTCGCCCGCAAGTACTCCGAGTACGCCCAGGGCAGCGACAACCCGATCACCTTCGACCAGTACGTCGAGGTCATGCGACAGCTCTCGCAATGAGCACCGACCTAGCAACGTTCGGCGCCCGCTTCGCGGCCGCCACCCCAGCCGACCGGCCGGCGCTTCACGCCGCAGAAGGCGACCGCGAGGCGTTCGCTGACTACGACCGGGTTCTCGGCAACCTGTTCGACCGCGCGATCCGCGGGGCCCAGATCCTCGACCTGACGCTGGCCACGCGGCGCACAGAGAGCGACGTCATCGCCTTGAAGCTTGCCGACGAGGATCGCGCCGTACTGGCAGCCGTGCTCGCCCCCGAGGCGCAGCAGGCGCGAGGCGGCTGGTACGTGCCTGAGGCCGACAAGCCGCTGGTCGGCATGGTCGAGTTCGCCCGCTGGGGCGACGCCGAGCCCCGCTTCTCGATCTCCGCCGCCGACGCCCAGCGCGCCGCCGTCAGGCTCGACACGCCCGACGCGATCGTCGTCTGGGCGGCGCTCGAACCCGTCATGGAGCTGCTCTACCTGCCGCTCAAGCTGCGCTCGGGGTACTGGCTCGGCGACCGGCGGCCCGACCAGATGGAGAAGGACTGGGCCACCGTCGACACCGCATATGCGGCGCTCGGGATCGACATCGACCCACTGGCCACATTCAAGGACGGCCGCGGGTGGGCAACGCTGAGCATCGGGCAGGTCATCGCCGCCCGCCAAGCGCTGCTGCACGCCTGGAAGGCGGCACCGCCGGACCTGGGCGAGCGCGCAATCGTCCTGCTCATCAGCCGTTTGGTCGAGCGCTACTACACGAAGGCCAAGGACGGCATGGCGCAGCGCACCAAGGTCATGAACAAGGGCCTCGAACGCGCTCTGACTGGCGCCTTCGGCGGCGACTGGCTCGCGCTCGTGCGCTACCTCGGCGAGCAGGTCCATCCCGCCGAGCAGATCGCCACCGCGGTCGAGCCGACCTCCCTGCTGGTCTCCGGCCGCGACCGCGCGGCCCAAGCCGCCGCCTCGACTGGCGTCCCCATCGAGGAGATCGAGCGCGTGCTCGCCGCCTACTGGGGCGGCCAAGACGATTCCCCGGTCGAACAGCGGGCCCGCATCATGCGCGATTGGTGGCGAGCCTTCGACGGGCTCCACGCCGGGCAGGCGCCCGGGAAGCCGTCGCTGTGGGGCCTGCTCGGTGACCGCTTCGAGGACACCGGCCAGAACTTCGACGACGGCCGCCACACACGGCAGGGCTACCGGCTGCTGCAGGCAGAGATCAACGCCCGGATCGAGGAGCTGTGGGGCACCGCCGTCCTGCCGCGTTGGCCGCAGGCGCTCGTCACCGAGCCCTACCCCCAGGCTGCGTTCGCCGACACGCTCGGTGCGGGGGTCGACTTCTGGCACGGCGTCGCCCTGACGTGCTGGTTCATCTGCGAGGGTCCCTATGGCCGCACCGACATCGGCGGCATGCCCAACTACTACGACCGCCAGATCAAGGCGCTCGACGACCTCGGTTGTCCGATCGACTACGCGATGTTCGCCGATCTGCGCGAGGCCGAGAAGAAGCTCACCGACCGGCCGCTGCCCGCCGGCGACACGACCGAGTACGACGTCGGCAACGGCCTGAGCTTCTCGATCACGGTCAGCATGGGACCGACGAAGAAGGACGGCTTCGAGCACCTGCGTGACGTCGTCACGCGATACCGCCGCGCGTGGGCCGAGCAGTACTTCGAGCACTACCTGGCGGGCCGCTGGGAGCAGGACCTCCGCGGCGTCGGCGACGCCTATCACCGCCACGTCGCCGACAAGGGCAAGCCGCCGACGCTCAAGCAGTTCGCCAAGGTGGCCGAGCAGGCGGCCAACCATTGGTTCGGCGGCGACCTCGCGCAGCTCTTGAACGCGCTCGGGCTGCCCGCCCCCGACGCGCCGACGTATCACCGCCTGCTGCCGGCCGACCCCCCGGCGTTTGTTGCTCGGGTCCGCGAGCTACTCGGCGGCCAGCGCTGGGAGGACTCCCCGGAGGAGATGGACGGCGACGAGCGCGAGCGGCGCCTACGGCTGTCGGAACTCGCGGAGCGCGCCCCCGAAGCAGTTCAGGTCTGGGAGGCGACGGGCGAGCCGCCGCCGCTCAAGGGCGCGTCCTGGGCGCGCTACCGGCTCGAAACCGCCTTCGGCGCGGACGCAGAAGTACTTGGAGGCCGTCGAGTCGGCCCTCCGCCAATCGACCGTCACACCGCAGATCGCCTCACGGTCAGCCGCTGCCCCGGCACAACCACCCGCGGCGCCGTCGGCGCCAACAACGCCTCCATCTCCTCTCGCGGCGCCCGGCGAGGCCTTGGACCCCGAGCCTCGACAGCGCGGCGTCCGCGGTCTCCTGTCGCGCTTGCGCAGCTAGCCGAACCGCGCCCGACAGCCGGCGGCGTCGACGGCCGTGCGGTAGGGGCCCGCAAGCGTCACATCGCCGTTAGCGTCGGGCACCGACGTCAACGTATCCGCTAGTCCGGCGCCGGCCCAGCGCGCTCCGGCCGTACCGGCTGGAGTCAGCGCGCGCTCAGCAGGCCAGCGCGCCGGTGCGCCGCTGGCGGGCGGTCTCTACCGTCCGCTCGACGCTCTCGCGCATGTTCCGGAGATCGAGCTCGAAGCGGTCCCCAGGCTCGGCTGCGAGCTTCCCGACGAACTCGTCCGCGAACGAGTAGCTCACGTTGGTGACCTCGTCGAAGTCGATCACCAGGATGGGTTCGCCCGAAGCCCGGGCGAGCAGCGCTTCGCGCAACTCGGCGCCGCGCTCGCGCGTTCCGAAGGTTGTTCCGAAGTCACGCATACGCAGAAGCAACGCCATCTCGGGAGCCTCCTCGACTCGTGGGTCCTCCGTCATCGGCCGACGGTAGACGACGGGCCGGATGTGCTGCGCCGTCATGCGGAGGTGACCGTATAGGTGATCCAGGTGCCGCGTCGAGGGTGGCCCACCAGGCGCGTATCCGAGACCGGGTTACCTCCCGCGATCGTGACACCGACGCGTCCCTTGCCCGCCCTGATGTCAATGTCGGCGGCGGATGACGCTCGGACGAGATCGGTGCGCATCGCGGCGTCGAAGACCTCGTAGAAGCCGTTGCCGCGGTATGGATCGCCGGTGCCCGAGACGCCCTGCTGGAGCGCACGCGCAATCGCTCCGGAGTCGTCGTGCCACTCGGGATGTCGCGCTCGGATGTGCTCCGGGATCCCGATGCCCAGGCGTCGCCCCATGAGCCGAATGGGTCGGTCTGTCGCTCGAGGAGTCGCACCGTCTCGCGTGCGACGTCCTCGACCGCCGTGTGGTCCTGGAAGCTCACGATCGGAAGCAAGTGGTCCAGGCGGTCTTCACTGGCGTCGGGCAGGGGAACGACTGCAGGATCAAGCCCAGCGGCAACGCCTACGTCGGCGAGCCGCTGGGCGACAGCCGGGTCGGTTGGGGGGATGACCGTGACCATGTGTCCGGCCCTGGCGTGCCAGTCGATGAATATGCGAAGGCGCAGGGCGAACATCGCATGACAGTCCCGCAGGCTCGATAGGTCCACGCGGATCGGAGGCTCAAGCTCACGGTCGAGAGGCAAGTCGCCACGGAAACCGTCGGGTCCGCAACTCCCGCCGATTCGTAGCTCCGTGCCCATACGCCGATCATCGGGGTGCCTGCGGTCAGAAGCGCGGTGGTCGCAACGCGGTGTTCCACCGGGATGCCCGTTCCGTTGGCAACGGAACACCCGTCGGGCTGGAACGTGCGGCCCCGCGATCAGCGCCCGTGGTTCCAATGTGGTTCCAATCTGAGCGAAACGGGCCCCACCAAACCAAAGAAATTCCGCGGAAACTGCGGCTTCCTGGCCGTACTTGACCCCGTCGCCGCCATCTCATACCCGAAGGTCGCGGGTTCGAATCCCGCCCCCGCTATGCACGAGAGGCCCGGAGATCCGGGCCTTTCGGCGTTCCAGGGGCGTCATGGCTCCAGACCCCAAACGCGTCGGCGCCAATTGTCGGGATCGCACAAGCGGCGGCGAGGATCGCCTCGCTACGGTCGCCACATGACGACGACCAGCGACCACCGCGAGACCCTGTCCTTCGCGGCGCTCACCGCGGCGATCCTCCTGACGTACTTCTGGTTCTTCAGCCAGGTGCTGAGCTTCATGTCCTGAGCGCCGCCCGGGTCAGCCGGGGCGCCGGCCGGGTTCGCCGGCCGGCCGCGGCGGCCGCCGTGCTCAGGCCGCGGTGCCGAGCGCGGCGTGCCGCGCGAGCGCCAGCTCGCGGAAGCTGGGCCAGCGTGCCGCAGGGCCGCGCGGGCGGTGCACGAGCGCCGGGGTGCCCGCCGGCAGGCGCGCGGCCAGGTCCGCGCCGATGCCGCTCTCGCGCAGGTGGGCGCTGACGCTCTCCACGGCGCGCTCGACGACCTCGTGCCGGCGCCGCGAGCTCATGAGGTTCGTACCCATCGCATCGAGGTCGTGCACCGTCGGCTGGATCAGCAGGACCTCGACGCCCTCCCGGCGCAGGCGCCGCGCCTCGCTGCCCAGGCGCCGACCGGCCGCGCTGCGCATGCTCATCGCGGCGCGCTCCGCGAGCGTGCGCGGCCGCGCCTCGTGCAGGGAGGACATCGGGTTCAGCGCGATCACGAGGTCGCAGCCCGTCCCGCGCAGCACGTCGAGGTTCGACGTTGAGCGCACGCCGCCGTCGACGTACTCGCGCCCGGCGATCGCGACCGGGTGGTAGAAGCCGGGGATCGCGCACGAGGCGGCGACCGCGTCGGCGAGCTCGGCCGGCGGCGCGTCGTGCCGGCCGAAGGCGACGCGCCGGCCGTCGCGGTAGTCGCAGGCGATCGCGAAGAACCCGGGATGGGGCGCCCAGCCCTGCGGGCAGGCGCGGCGGACCGTCGCCTTCAGCGGCTCGGTGGAGATCAGGCCGCGGGGAAGCCAGCCGGCCAGGACGGTCGCCGGGGCGTGGCGGTACGGGCGCGCCATCGAGCCGAGCGCGAGGCTCCACGAGCCCGGCCCGAGCGATGGCGTGCGGCGCTGCAGCCGGTAGACCGCCCCTGCCGAGCGGTCGTCCTCGGTCGGCTGGGCGCCCTGGACCGCGGCGATCGGGCCGAACTGCTCGCCGGAGGAGTGGGCGACCATGAACCACGGCGGGATGCCGCTGGCGAGCAGCGCCCCGATCATCGACCCCGCCGATGTCCCGACGATGTGGTCGGCGCTCCCGGGGTCCCAGCCGGTTTCCGTCGCGAGCGCGTGCAGCGCGCCGCTGAGCCACGCGCCGCCGAGGACCCCTCCGGCGCCGAGCACGAGTCCGACCCGTGGGCGTGCTGCTGCCATGTGTGGATCGTACGTGCCGGCCGCGTGCTCCTGGGCCCGAAACGCCCGCATCCATCCCTGGGACCATGCACCGGTGAGCGTGAGTCTAGAAAACGAACATGATTCGTGTTATAAGGAAGGCATGTTCACGCTCGCACACGAGGCCGCCGGCGCCGCCTGCGCCCCGGGGCCCGCGGTGCGCCGCCGCGGCTCGGAGACCAGCGCATGAGTGGCACGCGCACGCGCCGCACGCCCACGCAGGAGCGCAGCCGCCGCACCGTCGAGCGGATCCTCGAGGCGGCCGAGGCGATCGTCGCCGAGCGGGGTGTGGACGCCGCGACGACGCGCGCGATCTCCGAACGGGCCGGCGTCGCGGCCCCGTCGCTCTATCGGTTCTTCGCCGACCGCGACGAGGTGCTCGACGCGCTGCTCGAGCGCATGCTCGCCGACCTCGACGAGCATGCGCTCGCGGCCGAGGCGGGGTTCGCCGGCGAGACGATCGAGGCGTTCGTGCGCCTCGAGGTCGAGCTGCACGTCGACTACTACGAGCAGCACCCGAGTCTCGCAGAGCTGTGGTTCGGCGGGCGCGTCTCGCCGCGCGTGGTCGCGGCGGTGCGCGCGCGCAACCGCGCCCTCGCAACGCGCGCGCGGGATGCGCTGACCGGCGCCGGGCTCGTCGACCCAGCGACGCCGCCGATCGTCTTCGAGCTCCTGATCGAGTACGGCGACCGCACGGTCGACCTCGCCTTCCGCGGCGACGGCGCCGCCGACCGCGAGGTCGTCGAGGCCGGCATCGCCGCCCTCACCGCGCAGCTGGAGCCCTGGGGGACCCGCGCACGATGAGCGCGAGCCCCGGCACATCCCCACCCAGATTGGAGCACCCATGACCGAGATCACCGGGGGCGAGCTGTTCGCCCGCGCGCTGCAGGCGGAGGGCATCGAGTTCCTCTTCGGCCTGCCGTCGCCCGAGATCGACCCGCTGCTGGCGGCGCTCGAGGAGCACGGCATCCGGCTCGTGCCGATCCGCCACGAGGCCGCGGCGGCGCACATGGCCGAGGGCCTGTACAAGACGACCGGGAAGGTCGCCGCCGTGCTGGGCAACCCTGGGCCCGGCTCGGCGAACCTCGTCCCCGGGGTCGTCACCGCGCTGCATGAGGGGGTGCCGCTGCTGGCGATCACCTCGCAGCACCGCCTCGGGATCGTCTACCCCTCCTCGCCGGCGACCTTCCAGGGCCAGGACCAGCTCGACCTCTTCCGCCCCGCGGTCAAGTGGGGCGGTCCGGTGCTCGAGTGGGTGCGCATCCCCGAGGTGCTGCGCCTGGCCTTCCGCGAGATGTGGAACGGGCGGCCGGGCCCGGTGCACGTCGAGCTCCCCGCCCCGTTCCTCTACGAGACCGCCGAGGCGGAGCGCGCGCCGATCCTGCCGCCTGAGGCCTATCGCGCGCCGGCGCCGCGCGCGAGCGCCGCCCAGCTCGACGAGGCAGCGGCGCTGCTGGCGGGCGCCGAGCGCCCGATCGTGATCGCCGGCAGCGGTGTGGACCGCGCCGGCGCGGGCGCCGCGGCTGCCGGGCTCGCCGAGCTGCTGGGCTGCCCCGTGCTCACGACGATGGCCGGCCGCGCGGCGGTGCCCGGCGACCACCCGAACTACGTGTTCGGCTTCGGACCCGCCGGCGACCTCGCGCGCGCGGAGGCCGACGTGCTGCTCGTCGCGGGCTCGCGCATGGGGAACCTCGACACGCCGTACGACAAGTACTGGGGCGACCCCGCCGGCCAGCGCCTGATCCAGATCGACGTCGACCCACGAAACATGGGTGTCACGCGCCCCCTCAGCCTGGGGATCGTCGGTGAGGTGGCCGACGCGCTCGACGGCCTGCTCGCGCGCCTGCGCGGCATGGAGCTCCCTGCCGGCGGAGGCGAGGACCTCGACCGCTACCGCGCGCTCGACCAGGAGGCGAAGCTCGCGATGGCCGCACCGATCCTGGAGTGGCAGGGCCCGGGAATCCACCCGGCGCATGCGCTCGGGGCGATCGGCGCGGTCTTCGGCGGCGACGCCGTCTACACGGTCGACGGGGGCAACACCGCGCTGTGGGCGTATTCGGTCCTGCCGCCGACGCGGCCGCACTCGTACCACACGATCCTCGAGCTCGGGATGCTCGGCACGGGCATCCCGTCGGCCATCGGCGCGAAGCTCGGAGCGCCTGACCGCGAGGTCGTCTGCGTGACCGGGGACGGCGCGGCCGGCTTCAACATCATGGAGATGCAGACCGCGGCGCGCGAGCGGCTCGCGCTCACGACGATCGTGTTCGCCGAGGGCACGTGGACGATGGAGGAGCCCAACGAGCTGGGGCTCTACGGACGCACCTTCGGGACGCGCCAGGGCGAGATCCGCTGGGACCTGGTCGCCCAGGGCCTCGGCTGCCACGGCGAGTACGTCGAGCGCATCGAGGATCTCGACGGCGCGCTGCGCCGCGCGCAGGCGTACGACGGGCCGAGCCTCGTCTGCATCCGCTCCGACCACGACGCGAACCTGGCCGTGCCGGCCGAGATGATGGCGCGGTTCTTCGAGGTCTACTCCGGGCCGGTGGAGGAGCCCGCGCCCGTTGCCGTCTCGTGAACGGCGCTGGACGACGGCGGCGCGGCGCCTACCCTCCCTGGGGTGAGCGCTGCGCCGGCCCTCGCCGCCCTCGCCGGAGGCTTCGGCGTCGTGATGGGCGCAAGCCCGCTGCTGCAGGCCATGCGCGCCCACCGGCGCCGCAGCGCGCAGGACGTGAGCCTGCCGTTCCTGGCGATCCTGTGGTGCGGGGGGATGGCCTGGCTGGCGTACGGCGTCGCACTGGGGAACGCGGCGCTGATCGTCGCGAACACGGTCGGCGTGCTCTGCTCGGGCACCGCGCTGGCCGTGAGCGTGCGCTGGAGCCGCCGCGCGGCGGCGGTCCCGGCCGAACCCCGCTCCCTGGCACCTCGGGTGCCGGCTGAGGCGCCCGCCGGCCGGGTAGGGTCCAATGCGTGAGCGCGCCGTCGGTCCCGCAGACCCGCCGGTCCGCCGGCCGGCCGGGCACGGAGGACGCCGTCCGCTCGGCCCGCGCGCTGCTCGACCGCGGGGAGCGCGTCGACGTGCAGGCGGTCGCGCGTGACCTCGGCGTCTCGCGCGCGACGGTGCACCGCTGGTTCGGCACGCGCGACGACCTGATGCGCGCCGTGTTCGCGGGCCTGGCGCGCGAGTTCATCGTGCAGGCCCGCGCGCAGGTGACCGGCGATGGGGACGAGCGCCTGTTCAGCTTCCTACGGCAGATCGCGGACATCTCGGCCGCGTACGCACCGATGCGGGCGGCGGCTGCGCGTGAGCCCGGGATCACGCTGCGCGTCATCCTCGATCCCGACGGGCCGGTCCAGGCACAGCTGGTCGCCGCAGTGACCGATCTGCTCGCGCCGTCGCGGTCGCCGGCGACGCTCGCAGGCCTGCGCACCGACATCGACACCCTCGTGTCGGCGTCGGTCGCGCTGCACTGGGCGACGATCGCCGGTGGCCGTGAGCCGGACTCGCGGCGCTACGAGGACATCGCGCGCGCGCTCTTCGCGCGTCAGGCCGGCGCCTGAGCCGCGGCGGCGGGCGCCGTGGCCGCGGCACCCGCCGCCGGCGGTACCTGCGCCATCGTGCGCTCGGCGAGCGCGGTGATCGTGAGGCTCGGGTTCACGCCCGGGTTGGCCGGGAGGGCCGAGCCGTCGGTGATCAGGAGGTTCTCGTAGCCGAAGACGCGGCCGTCGCGATCGATGACGCCGCTCGAGGGGTCGGCGCCGACGATCGCCCCGCCGAGGATGTGCGCCGTCACCGGGACGTTCATCAGCGCCTCGGTGACGGAGCTCTGCGGCGTGCCGCCGGTACGCTTCGCGAGCCACTCGGCGGCGCGGTTGGCCGCGGGCAGATAGGTCGGGTTCGGGTTCGCGCTGTCCTGCTCGGTGGTCAGGCGCACGCCCCGCCCGAAGCGCCTGGGCACGGCCTTGAAGCGGATCGCGGCGTCGGTCGTCTGCATGACCAGGACGGTCATCGTGCGCCTGGACCATCCGAGCGGCGAGAGCGTGCGCAGGAAGCGGCCGGGGCGGCGCAGCACCGCGGCGAGCCAGACGAGCGGGCGCGTCGCGCGCGTGCCGTTCCCAGTGAGGGTCGTGTAGAGCGTGGACATCGAGTCGCCGCCGGCCCCGTAGGTCACGAGCTCGACGTGCGTGTCGGGGTCGGGGTAGATGCTCGAGCTGATCGCGACCGAGCGGTGCAGGTCGAGTGCGTCATCCGGTGCGGTGACGGCCACGATCGACTCGCTGTTCGTGCGCACGAGGTGCCCGAGGCGGTCGGAGATCCCTGGCAGCGCGCCCGAGTCCCGGCAGGCGGCCAGCAGCTTGTTCGTGCCCAGCGCGCCGGCGGCGACGACGACGCCGCGCGAGGTGATGCGCCGCGCGCCGCGCCTGACCCAGGCGCCCGTGCGCTCGTGCGCGATCACGTAGCCGTCCGACCCGTCCGCCGCGCCGAGCGGGCGCACGTCGGTCACCGTGCGGTCGGGCTCGACGCGCACGCCGAGGCGCTCGGCGAACCAGAGGTAGTTCTTGACGAGCGTGTTCTTCGCGCCGTGCCGGCAGCCGATCATGCACTGCCCGCACTTCGCGCAGCCGGTGCGAGCCGGCCCCTCGCCGCCGAAGTACGGGTCGGGCGCCTGCACGCCCTCCTCGCCGAAGTAGACGCCGACCCGCGTGTGGCGGTAGGTGTCGCCCACCCCGAAGGCCTCGCCCATCTCGCGCAGCAGGCCGTCGGCATCGGTGTCGAAGGTCACGTCGGTCACGCCGAGCATGCGCTCGGCGGTGTCGTAGTGGGGGGCGAGCTCGGCCTCCCAGTCGGCCAGGTCGCGCCAGCCCGGGTCCTCGAAGAACTTGCGCCTGGCGCGGTAGAGCGTGTTCGCGTAGCCGAGGCTGCCGCCGCCGACGCCGGCGCCCGAGACGATGAAGATGTCGCGGAACAGCGACATCCGCATGACGCCGCGGCAGCCGAGCTTCGGCGCGAAGAAGTAGCGCCGCGAGTCCCAGGTGCTGCGCGCGAAGTCCTCGTCGGCGAAGCGGCGCCCGCTCTCGAGCACGAGCACGCGGTAGCCCTTCTCGGCGAGCCGCAGCGCCGCGACGCTCCCGCCGAAACCCGAGCCGATGACGACCCAGTCGTAGTCGAGGGTCGGGGACGCACTGGCGGGGGAGGTCATCGTCATCTCTCGGGACGGGAGCGGGTGGAGGGGTGCCGGAAGGCGCACGATAGCGGGCAGTGCGACACATTACAAGATGTGTCGCATAATCCGGCGGACGTTCACCCGATCCGGCGGGTTGCCGCCGTCCGCGCGAGGATCTAGGTTCAGCCACGACATGAGCACGAGCACGACCACCGTCCCGCCCAGCCGCAGCGACAAGGGCCTCAAAGAGGCCGTCGTCGATCTGTTCGAGCGCGAGGTCATCGTCCCCGCGGAGAACTTCCAGGACCCCCGCCAGGAGTGGCGGCGTCTGGTCTCCGAGCTGTACGGCACCTTCTTCCTCGTGCTCGTCGCCGCCGGCGGCGGCATGATGGGCCAGGCCTTCCCCAACACGATCAGCCGCACCGCCGCCGTGGTCGCCCCGGGCCTCATGGTCCTGGCGATCATCCTGTTCATGGGCAAGATCTCCGGCGCGCACCTCAACCCGGCCGTGAGCATCGCGTTCGCCCTGCGCCGCGACTTCCCCTGGCGCCGGGTGCCCGGCTACATCATCGTGCAGCTCATCGGCGCCACGCTCGCCGCGCTGTTCCTGCACGCCGTGATCAACGTCTCGGCGAAGTACGGCTCGAACTACCCGGCGTCGGGCTATGCCGACAGCAACGCGTTCTGGATGGAGGCGATTCTGACGTTCGGGCTGCTGAGCGTGATCCTCGGCACCGCGTCGGGCGCGCAGAACCTCGGAACGCTCGGCGCGCTCGGGGTGGGCGGGTACATCGCGCTCGCCGGCCTCTGGGGCTCCCCGATCTCGGGCGCGTCCATGAACCCGGCGCGCACGTTCGGACCCGACCTCGTGGGCGGCGACTTCAGCTCCTACTGGGTCTATGTCGCCGGGCCGCTCGTCGGCGCGGTCGTGGCCGTGGGGGCCGCGTTCATCCTGCGCGGGCGTGGCGGCGGGCGCGCGGGCTCCGGTGCCGCGCAGGGCGAGCTGAACACCGAAGTCGCCTTTCCCGGCGACGGGTAGCCCCGTGGAAACCCGCCGCAGGCTGCGGGAGATCGCGGATCCCGCGAGCCGGCGCCCGCCGTAGCGTGCGCGGCATCCGTCAGCGTGCTCGCCCGCCGCAGCGGGCGAGCCGAGGAAGGGACGCCGCGATGGCATCGGACAAGAAGGACGCGCCCAAGAAGGCCGAGCAGCCGGCCCCCGCGCCCACCGAGAAGACCGAGCAGCAGATCTTCGACGAGCAGATCGCCCACGCGACGGCGCGGGCGGTGCTGATCGTCGGCGGGATCGCGATCCTCGCCGCGCTCGTGATGTCCACGATCGCGCTCGTCAACAGCACCGGCAGCTCGTCCACGAAGACCGTCACCGTCACCCAGGCGGCAGGGACGGGGACGACCGGGACGACGACTGGGCCGGCGGCGCTCACCGGCGGTGCGCTCGGCCGCCAGATCTTCGTCTCCGGCGACCCGTCAACCGGCGTCATCGCCTGCGGCAGCTGCCACACGATGAAGGCGGCCGGCACGACGGCGACCGTGGGCCCGAACCTCGACAAGGAGCTGAGCTCCGATCCGGCGTCCGCGACGCTCGAGTCGGTGGTGAACCCGAACAAGGAGATCGTCCCCGGCTATCCGGCGAACCTGATGCCGAAGAACTACGGGACGGCGCTCACGAAGCCACAGCTCGCCGCGCTGATCAAGTACGTCTACGACAGCACGAACGTCAAGGCCAAGCAGCAGGCCGCAGCGGGCGCCGGGAGCACGACGGCCGGCGGCTGACCGCGTCACCCGGCGAGGTGCTCGAGCACGGCGACGGTCGCCGCCTCGGCGTGGGCGACGAGCCGCTCGGGCCAGGCCGCGGGCCAGGTGGACATCCGGGCGATCACCGTCTGCGAGGGGCGGTGGATCAGCAACTGCTGGCCGTTGATCCCGTAGGCGCTGTACACGCCGGCCGCGCCGTCCCAGATCCACCACTGGTCGTGGTAGCAGGCGTGCGGGCGGCCGAGGAGCAGCTCGGGGTCGAATGCGCCGATCAGCTCCGCATCGCGATGCAGCAGGCGGCCGATCCAGTCCGCCGGCACGACCTGGCGACCGGCGATCTCGCCGTCCTGCAGGTGCATGACCCCGAAGCGCGCGAGGTCCCGCAGCGTCGTGCAGATGCCGCCCTCGGCGACGGGGAACCCCGCCGCGTCGACGATGATCTCCGCGTCGCGCTCGGCGCCGATCCGGCTCCACAGCGCGCGTGAGAAGAGCTCGGGGAAGCGCGTGCCCGTCGCCACCGTCGCCGCCCAGGCGAGCACGTCGGTGAGGATCGAGCGGTAGCGGAACCGCCCGCCGTGCGGCCCGTCGTTCTCCAGCGCGGCGATCCAGGCGTACGTGTCCGCGGGCAGGTCCGGGCGCCGGCGCGTGCGGTAGCCCGAGATCTCCTCGATGAGCACGCCGTCGCTGTCGGGGTTCTCGTAGTCCTCCTCGTCGAAGCGCGTCCCCGACCGCATGTCGAGGAGGTGCTGCAGCGTGCAGCCCTCCCAGGCGCTGCCGCGCAGCGCCGGGATCGCGTCGGGCACCGCCGCGCCCGGATCGAGCACTCCCTCACCGACGAGGATGCCGACGAGCGCGCCGGTGAGCGACTTGGAGACCGACATGAGGAGGTGCGTGTCGGCCGGGTCCATGCCCTCGACGTAGCGCTCGAAGACGACCCGGCCCTCGTGCACCACGCAGATCGCGTCGGTGTAGGTGCGCTCGAGCGCCTCCGACAGCCGCAGGGTCGAGCCCTCGACCCTCACCGGGATCGCTCCCAAGTCGCGCGGGTCGGCCTCGAGCTCGGCGACCGGTCCGTCGCCGCGCGCGATCCGCGCCGTGCGCGCGAGCTCGCGCACGTGCAGGAATCCCCAGCGGTTGTGAGGTCCGAGCAGCCAGTTGTCCGAGGTGACGCGCAGGCCCTGCGGCGGGGGGAACCCCCGCATGAGCCCGAGCTCGACGGCGGTCCTGGGGCGCGGGTCCACGTGCCGGTGCGCCGGGTCCTCAGGCCCGGGCCAGGTCTGCGGCCCCAGCGACGGCCGCGTAGCCGTCGGCGAGGGCGGCGAGGAACGCGGCGTGCACCGACGGGGCCGGCACCTGGATGCCGCCGAATTCCAGCGCCGGCGCAGCGCACGCGTCGTGCGCGACGGCGACCTCGAAGCCCAGGTCGGCGCCCGCGCGCACGGTCGCGTCGACGCACATGCTCGTCATCATCCCGCACACGACGATCGAGCCGGCGCTGGCGTCGCGCAGCGTGCGCTCCAGCGCCGTTCCGAGGAAGGCGTTGGGCGCCTGCTTGTCGATCACCGGCTCGCCCTCGCGCGGCGCCACGGCGGGGTGGATCTCGATGCCCGGCGTCCCCGGCCGCATGAACACCGCGTCCGGCGCGTCCCAGACGTGACGCACGTGGACGACGGGCGCGCCCGCGTCCCGGAAGGCCTGAAGCAGGCCGCCGGCGGCGGCGGCCGCTGCCTCCGGCTCGTGCAGCGGGTGCGCGCCGCCGGGGAAGTAGTCCTGCTGGATGTCGACGATCACGAGGGCGCGCGGCACCGGCTGCTCCTTGGCTGGCTGGGGACGGTCAGGTTCTCATAGGCTGCGCGTCCCGACTGCCCACGAGGAGTCCGCATGACCTACTGCCTGGCCCTGCGCCTGGACGAGGGCCTCGTCTTCCTGGCCGACACGCGCACGAACGCCGGCGTCGACAACGTCGGCACGTTCCGCAAGCTGCACGCGCTGCGCCCGGCGCCGGACCGGCTGTTCGTGCTCGAGTCGGCCGGCAGCCTCGCCACGACGCACGAGGTGCTCGACCGCATCGACCGCGACCTCGCCCAGCCGGCGGAAAACGAGAGCCTGGCGACCGTCGGCCACCTGTTCGAGGCCGCGCTCTACGTCGGCCGCCTCGGGCGGGAGGTCGCGGCCGAGCACGAGCAGGCGCTCGCAGCCTCGGGGGCGGACGGGACGGCGACCTTCATCCTCGGCGGGCAGATCGCGGGCCAGCGGCCCGACATCATGCTCGTCTACCCCGAGGGCAACTACATCCGCGTCTCGGACGAGCGCCCGTTCCTGCAGATCGGTGAGGCGAAATACGGGAAGTTCATGCTCGAGCTCGCCGTGCAGGCGCACGTCGACCTCGAGACCGCCGCGAAGATCGCGCTGACGTCGATGATGATGACCGCCCGCGCGAACCTGTCGGTGGGCCCGCCGTACGACCTCGCCGTCTACCGCAACGGCTCTCTGCAGCTCGGCGAGCTGCGCATTGCGAGCGACTCGCCGTTCCTCCGCGAGCTCGACGCGGTGTGGACGCGGCACCTGTCCGAGGCGATCGCCGACCTGCCGGCGGTGCCGCCCGATGCGCACGCCCGGCAGGCGGCGCAGGCCCGCTAGCCTCGGACGCCGATGGACCCCGTGCGGCGCATCGCGATCATCGGCTCCGGCCCGTCCGGCTTCTACGCGGCCGGCCACCTGCTCAACGCCCTCGGCGACGGCTGCACCGTCGACATGTTCGACCGCCTGCCGACGCCCCACGGGCTCGTACGCTCCGGCGTGGCGCCCGATCACCCGAAGATCAAGAGCGTCACGCGCGTCTACGACAAGACGGCCGGCCACGCCTCGTTCCGCTTCTTCGGCAATGTCACGTTCGGCGAGGACGTCAGCCACGACGAGCTGGTCGCTCGCTACCACGCGATCATCTACGCGGTCGGGACGCCCGACGGGCGGATGCTCGGGATCCCCGGCGAGGAGCTGCGCGGCAGCTGGGCGGCGACCGACTTCGTCGGCTGGTACAACGGGCATCCCGACCACGCCGGGCACGAGTTCGACCTCTCGGTGCGCCGCGCCGTCGTGATCGGCAACGGCAACGTCGCGATCGACTGCGCGCGGATGCTCATGCTCGACGCCGGCGAGCTGGCGGCGACCGACACCGCCGACTACGCGCTGGAGGCGCTGCGCTCGAGCGCTGTCGAGGAGGTCGTCGTCGTCGGGCGGCGCGGTCCGGCGCAGGCCGCCTTCACCAACCCCGAGCTGCTCGAGCTCGGCGAGTTGGCCGCCGCCGAGGTCGCCGTCGAACCCGAGGGCTGCGCCGAGGTCGCGGAGCTGCCGGACGACACCATCGCGCGGCGCAACGTCGAGATCCTGCGCGGATACGCGCAGCGTCCCCCCAGCGGCAAGCCGCGGCGGATCGTGCTGCGCTTCCTCGCGTCCCCGACCGAGATCCACGGCGACGACGAGGGACGCGTCTGTGGGGTGACGCTCGAGCAGAACGAGCTGGTGGCCGACGCGAATGGGGCGGTCCGCGCGCGGCCCACGGGCGCCACCGAGCGGGTGCAGGCCGGCCTGGTCCTGCAGGCGATCGGCTACCGTGGGGCGCAGCTCCCCGGCGTGCCGTTCGACTCGCACACGGGCGTGATCCCGACCGACGACAGCCGCGTCGTCGGAGACGACGGCCCGCACCGCGGCGAGTACGCCGTGGGCTGGGTCAAGCGGGGGCCGAGCGGCGTCATCGGGACGAACAAGAAGTGCGCGCAGGAGACCGTCGACGCGCTGCTCGCGGATCTGGAAGCAGACCGGTTGCTGGACCCTGCGCCGCAGAGCGACGAGCAGCTGGAGGCATTCATCGCCGAGCGCCAGGAGCACCACGTGCCCTACGAGGGCTGGCAGGCGATCGACCGCCATGAGCGCGAGCGCGGCGAGGCCGACGGGCGCCCGCGCGTAAAGCTCACGGCCGTCGAGGAGATGCTCGAGATCGCGCGCGGGCGCTGAGCAGCGCGCGCCGATCAGCGCGTCGCGGGTGCGGCGTCGGCCGGGGGCGCAGGGTGCCCGCGACGGGGCCCGCGCCGGGTGCTCCAGCGGGACGCGCGCTTGACGATGCGCCGCTGCTGGCGATGCAGCGGACGCGACAGCGGCGGGCCGACGACGTGCACGCGGTAGAAGAACAGCTTCACGATGTCGACGAGGATCAGGTAGACGACGATCAGCCCGACGATCACCGCGAGGAATCCCGCCGGCAGCGGCGTGAACCCGAGTGGCCGGGCGAACGTCGTGAACGGCAGCACGGCGCCGACGACGACGACCGAGAGTGTCGAGATCAGCAGCGGCGTGCTCGGCCGGCTGCGCAGGAACGGCACGCGCCGCGTGCGGATCGCGAACACGACGAGGCTCTGCGTCGCCAGCGACTCCACGAACCACCCGGTGCGGAACAGCTTCGGCCCGGCGTCAAAGCCCCAGAGCATCACGCCGAAGGTCACGAAGTCGAACAGCGAGCTCACGGGGCCGAAGGTGACCATGAAGCGGCGGATGAAGTTCGTGTTCCAGTGCGCCGGGCGCACGAGGCGCTCGGGATCGACGTTGTCCGTCGGAATCGTCAGCTCGCCGATGTCGTAGAGCAGGTTGTTCAGCAGGATCTGGGTCGGGAGCATCGGCAGGAAGCTCAGGAAGAACGACGCCGCGCCGGCGCTGAAGATGTTCCCGAAGTTCGACGAGGTGCCCATGAGGACGTACTTCATGGTGTTGGCGAAGATCCGCCGGCCCTCCGAGACGCCGTGCGCGAGGATGCCGAGGTCCTTCTCGAGCAGGACGATGTCGGCGGCGTCCTTGGCGACGTCGGTGGCCCCGTCGACCGAGATCCCCACGTCGGCGTCGTGCAGCGCGATCGCGTCGTTGACGCCGTCGCCGAGGAAGCCGACGGTCGTGCCGGCGTGGCGCTGCGCTCGGATGACGCGCGACTTCTGCTCGGGGGTGACGCGCGCGAAGATCGTGGTCTTCCCCAGCGCCGCCGCCAACCCCTCGTCGTCGAGCGCGTCGATCTGCGACCCGCTGAGCGTGCCGCGGACCGCCATCCCCAGCTCGCGGCAGACCTGCTCGGCCACTTGAGCATTGTCGCCCGTGATGACCTTCACCTCGACGTGCAGGCGCGCGAGCTCGTCGAGCGCGGCGGCCGCGCCCGGCTTCGGCGGGTCGGCGAAGACGAGGAACCCGAGCAGCGTCAGGTCATGCTCGTCGGCGTCGGACAGCGTCGTCTGCCCGCGGGCCGCCGGGTGGGTGGCCACCGCCACGACGCGCCTGCCCGCGGCGAACTGCGCCTCAAGGACCGTCCGCGCGCCGGCCGGCGCGTCGCGGCAGCGCTCGAGCACGGTTTCCGGTGCGCCCTTGACGATCACCCGGGGCGGTGCGTCCGGCTCGGCCGCGAGCACGCTCGAGATCCGGCGCTGGTAGTCGAACGGGCGGATCGCGAGTCGCTGCCCCGCCGGCGGCGCCGTGGCTCCGGGCGCCTCGAGCAGCGCGCGGTCCAGCTGCGTGCCGCCCACGACCTGCCCGCCCGTGATGGTCGCCTCGCTGCACAGCAGGCCGGCGCTCAGGACGTCCCCGTCTTGCTTGCCGGCCGCGTCAAGGGCGCCCGTGAACGCGATCGCTCCCGTGGTCAGCGTGCCGGTCTTGTCGGTGAAGAGCACCTCGATGTTGCCGAGGTCCTCGATGCTCACGAGGCGCTTGACGATGACCGACGCCTTGGCGAGGTCGTGTGCGCCGGAGGACAGGCTGATCGTGACGATCGCCGGCAGGAGCTGGGGCGTGAGCCCGACGGCGATCGACAGCGCGAACAGCGTCGAGTCCAGCGCCGAGCGGCCGATCGCGAGGTTCACGACGAGGATCACGACCGCGAAGGTCAGCGTCAGGCGCGTGAGGAACATCGAGTAGTCGCGCAGCCCGCGCTGGAAGGCGGTCTCCGGCTGGCGGTCCCCCAGGCGCAGGGCAATGGCGCCGAACGCCGTGCGGGCGCCGGTCTGCACGACGACGCCGGTGCCCGAGCCCGTCCGCACGACGGTGCCCATGAACGCGCACGAGGGGAGGTCGAGTGGCGCCGACGGCGCTCGGATCGCCGCCGCCTGCTTGTGCTGGGCGGCGGCCTCGCCGGTCAGCACCGCCTCGTCGCACTCGAGGTCGGTGGCCTCGAGCAGGCGCAGGTCGGCCGGCACGACGTCGCCGACGGCGAGCCGGACCACGTCGCCGGGGACGAGGTCGACGACGTCGACCTGGACGAGCTGGCCGTCGCGGCGCGCGAGCGCCATGTGGCGCAGCCGTGCGTGGAGGGCCTCCACGGACCGCTCGGCGCGATACTCGTTGACGAACCCGAGCCCGACGCTGAGCGCCATGATCGTGAGGATGATCGCGCCGTCGGTGCCCTCCCCGACGAAGAACGAGGTCAGCGCCGCGACGGCGAGCAGGATCAGCAGCGGGTTGCGCAGCTGGCGCGCCAGGACGCTCAGCGGCCGAACCCCGTGGGCGAGCAGCGTGTTGCGCCCGACGAGCGCCTGCCGGCGGTGCACCTCGTCTGCGGTGAGCCCGTCGGGCGCCGACTGCAGCCGGGCGAGCACGTCAGCCGGCTCCAGCGTCGCCGCGGTCGCGAGGTCCAGCGTGCGCCAGCCGGTGTCAGCGGCTGGAGCGGGCGCGGTTGCTGGTGCGCTGGCCACAGCGGGAAGTATGGCCCTGCGGACAGGTGCAGGGCGGGGCGTGTGCGAGGCTGCCGCACATGCCGCTCGATCCGCAGATCCGCCAGCTGCTGACGATGCTCAACGCGATGGGCACGCAGGGCCTGAGCTCGACGACGCCGCAGCAGGCGCGTCGCTGGTTTCGGACCTTCACGGTCGACCTGCGCCCGCCGGAGACGATCGTGCCCGTCGCCGCCGCCGAGGACGTCGAGCTGCCGGGCCCCGCCGGCTCGCTTCCCGCGCGCCGCTACCGGCCCGAGGCCGCGGGCCCCATGCCGACGATCGTGTTCTTCCACGGCGGCGGCTTCGTCATCGGCGACATCGACACGCACGACAACCAGTGCCGGACGCTCTGTCGCGACGTCGGCGCCGTCGTGCTGAGCGTCGGCTACCGCCTCGCGCCCGAGACGCCGTGGCCGGGCGCGGTCGAGGACTGCCTGGCGGCGACGCGCTGGGCCGGCGAGCACGTCGGCGAGCTCGGCGGGGACCCGGCGGCGATCGCCGTCGCGGGCGACAGCGCGGGCGGCAACCTGGCGGCTGTCGTCGCCCAGCGCGTGCGCGACGAGGGCGGGCCGCGGCTGGCGGCCCAGCTTCTCATCTACCCGGGGGTCGACATGGAGGAGGACGAGGCGCGCTACCCCTCGTACGCCGCGAACGGCGAGGGCTTCTTCCTGACCGCGGACGACATGCGCTGGTTTGCCGACCAGTACGCCGGTCCCGCGGCCGACCGGCGCGACCCGACGCTCTCGCCGCTGCATGGCACGCTGGCCGGCCTTCCTCCCGCGGTGATCACGACTGCCGAGTACGACCCGCTGCGCGACCAGGGCACCACCTACGCCGACGCGCTGCGCGGCGCCGGCGTGCCGGTCGTCCACCTGGACTTCCCGGGCCTGATCCACGGCTACTTCGACATGTCGCGGCTCTCGCCGGCCTGCGCGGAGGCCGTCGGCGCCACCTGCGAGGCGCTGCGCGAGCGCCTCGCGGCGGCCTGATCAGCGGTACTCGGGGTTCGGGTGGCCGGGCTGGGAGAGGTCCCACTCGGTCGCCGCGTTGCCGTGCGCCGGGATGCCGCCCGCGTCCTTCAACGCACGGGCCTGGTGCAGCACGTTCCAGGCGAGGAAGACCGCGTTGCGCGTCGTCCACGCGTTGCGCTCGCCGCCGGCCTCGGGGTCGAGGTAGGAGGGCCCGGGCCCGGCCTCGCCGTTCCAGTAGCTGTCGGACTGCGGCGGGATCGTCAGGCCGATGTGCTGCAGGGCGTAGAGCACCTGCGCGCTCACGTGCTTGCCGCCGTCCTCGTTGCCGGTCGTGAGCGCGGCGCCGACCTTCCCGTAGTAGGACCACTGCCCGCGGTCGTTGAGCTCGCCGGAGAAGGCGTAGAGGCGCTCGATCACCAGGCGCGTGAGCGAGCTCTGGTCCCCGAGCCAGATGGGGCCGGCGAGGATCAGGATGTCGGCGGGGGCGACGAGCTCGCGGTAGATCGCGGGGAAGTCGTCGCGCTCGTAGCCGTGCTCGCGCATGTCGGGCCACACCCCCGGCGGGATCACGTGGTCGGCCGTGCGCACGACGTCGACGCGGACGCCCACGCCCTCGAGGATGCCGCGCGGGATCGCGAGCAGCCCGTCGGTGTTGCTGGGCTCCGGCGAGCGCTTGAGGGTCCCGTTGAACACGACCGCACGCAGGTCGTCGTAGCGCGCCGGGGCCTGCGCGACCTGCCGGTCGATGAACGCCTGGATGGGCTGGGGGATGGGCACGTCGGATCGTCTCCTCGGTCGGGCGCGCCGCGCGGCGCGCGCTCCCCAACCGTCCCGCGCGGTTCGCCGGCGGTACGGTTCAGCGCGCGAGCTCGTCGATCGCGACCGTGACCGCGAGCAGCAGGGCCTCGTCCTCGCCCTGCGCGATCTCGATCCCGTAGGTCTCGCGCACGCGCACCCACTTCTTGGAGACCGTCGCGATCACGTCGCCGTCGCGCTTGATCTCGTACTCGTGCTCGAGCACGTTGCCCTTCGCCTTGAGCTCGCCGCCGCCGGCAAGGTCGATCTCGAAGCGGTCGCGGATCCCGATGATGAGCTTCTTCACGGTCGCGAGCTCCTCGCCGCCGCGCTCGATCTTCATCGTGCCGCGCACGTGGAGCACGCGGTCCTGGATGTGCGCGACCTCCTGGCCGTCGGTGTCCTTCAGGATGAAGGTCTTGCGCACGCGCAGCGCCTTTCCGTCGACCTTGTAGGCGCGCTCGCCGTGGTCGTCCTCGATCCAGAAATCGTCGCCGATCGACAGGAGCTTCTCGCGCATCACGAAGCGCCGGCCGTCGTGGCGTCCCAGCAGGCCCATCACCTCACCTCCCGTTGTCGGCCACGGTGGCCAGCTTGCGCGACACCCACCCCTTGAGCGCCGGGGAGAGGCGCTTGAGAGCGTACCCGGCCCACGCCTCAGGGGCGACGGGCGCCACCGCGCGGTCGCGCTCGACCGCCTTGAGGATGTTCTGCGCGACGCGCTCGGGCGTGTAGTTGCGGCGCTCGTAGAGGCGCGCGAAGCGCTCGCGCGTCTCCGGGTCGTCCGCGGCGCCCCGCGCCCGGCTGCTGCGCGTGATCGGCGTGTTGATGATGCCGGGGCAGACGGCGGTGACGCCGACGCCGGTGCCGTGCAGCTCCTCGCCCAGCGCCTCGCTGAGCCCGAGCACCGCGAACTTCGTCGCAGAGTAGGCGCCGAGTGCCGGGTTCGCGAAGTACCCCGCCATCGAGGCGAGGTTCACGACGTGCCCGCTCCCGCGCGCGACCATCGGCGGGAGGAAGAAATGGCAGCCGTGAACGACGCCCAGGATGTTGATCGACACGATCCAGTCCCAGTCCTCGAGCTCGGTGTCGAGGAAGCCGCCGACCAGGCCGACGCCCGCGTTGTTGACGAGCAGGTCGACGGCGCCGATCTGGCCCCCGACCTCCGCGGAGAAGGCGCGCATCGCCTCGCGGTCGGCGACGTCGATCTGCCGTGCGAGCACGCTGCGTCCGCGCCCGCGCACGATCGCCTCGACGGCGGCCAGGCCGTCGACGTCGACATCGCACAGGGCCAGGTCCGCGCCGCGCGCGGCGCACAGCAGCGCCGTCTCGCGGCCGATGCCGCTCCCCGCTCCGGTGACGAGCGCCGTGCGCCCGGTGAGGTCGTCGGTGCGCATGGACGGACCCTACGACGTTCCCGCGGGCGCCCGCACGCCGGGCGGCGGCGTAGCGTTCCTGCGTCGATGACGCCGGCCGCCTCGGTGATCCTCTGCTACCACCGGGTGGCGCGCCTCGCGCGCGACCCGTTCGCCCTCGCGGTCGAGCCCGAGCGGTTCGCCGAGCATCTGGCAGTGATCGCGCGCCGGCGGCCCGTGGCGCTCAGCGCACTGGCCGCCGAGGTGCGCGCCGGCGCCGTGGCGCCCGCGGGGGTCGCGGTGACGTTCGACGACGGCTACGTCGACAACCTGCGCGCCGCCAAGCCGCTGCTCGAACGCACGGGTGTGCCGGCGACCGTGTTCATCGCCACCGGCGCGACGGGATCGAGCAGCCCGTTCTGGTGGGAGGAGCTCGAGGAACTGCTGCTCCCGGAGGGCGGCGCGGCGCGGGACGCGCCGCTCGAGCTGCGCGTCGACGGCGCGCGGGCGAGCTGGACGATCGGCACGCCGGACGCGGCGTTCGAGGTCTGGGCGTGGCTGCGCACGCGCTCGCCGCGGGCGATCGACGCAGGCATGGACCAGGTCCGCGCGTGGGCGGGGGCCGCCCCGGCAGGCCCGACGCAGGAGCGCCGCGTGATGACGCGCGAGGAGCTGCGCGAGCTGGTGGCGGGTGGGCTGGTCGCGTGCGGGGCGCACACGCGCACCCATCCGGTGCTCGCCGCGCATCCGGCGGCCGTGCAGCGCGCGGAGATCGCGGGCAGCCGCGAGGACCTCGAGGCCTGGCTCGGCACGCCGGTCGCCGCGTTCGCCTACCCGTTCGGCAGGCGGGTCATCGAGTACCGGGCCGCGACCGTCCGCGTCGTGCGCCGGCTCGGGTTCGCCTGTGCGGTGACGACCGACCCGGGGCACGTGACGGCACGCTCGCCCCTGCACGAGTTGCCCCGCCACGTGGTGCCGGTCGGCCTCGACGGCGACGCCTTCGAGCAGTGGTTGGACCAACGCCTCGCGCCCGGTCAGGGCCCGCCACCGCCGCTGCGACGCGCGGCCGCGCGCGTGCGCCGCGGCCTGCGCGAGCACCTCACGCCCGCGGGCCGTCTGTGACCCGGTGACGGCCTGCCGCCTGCCGCGCCGCTACCCTGTCGCGCGATGTCGTTGAGGACGTTCCCCGTCGCCCTCACGCTTGTCCTTGGCCTGATCGTGTCGTCGCTGACCGCGGCGCCCGCGTCCGGCAAGGCCAGCCATGCCGGCTGGCCGCGGATCGACGGCGTGCTGTGGATCAACAAGCTCGACCGTGCGCGGACCAAGCACGGCACCCATCGCAGCGACGAGCTGCTCGGCGGCCACGGGTCGGACACGATCATCGGCGGCCGCGACGCCGACGTGATCTGGGGCGACTACAAGCCCGGCTGGCAGCCCACGAGCCAGGTCGACCGCCTGTGGGGGGGCGGCGGAGGCGACTTCATCTACGCCAGCCACGGCTACAACGTGATCCACGGGGGCGCCGGGAACGACGTGATCCACGCGCACTTCGGGCGCGGCATCATCGACTGCGGGCCCGGCCATGACGTCGTCTACCTCAGCCACCGCGGCCGCCGCGGCTGGACGCTGCACGGCTGCGAGGTCGTCAGCTACCGCACCGAGCGCCAGCGCGGCCTGTAGCCCGGCGCGGCCCGGCGATCAGCCGAGCCGCTGCGCCAGCCACGTGGCCGTCTGGCCGGCCCCGGCAGTGACGATCCCGCCGTGGTCCACGCCCTGGTAGGGCGTATAGGTGACCGTGTCGCCCTTGGCCACGAGCCGGGTGTCGAGCGCGTCGGTGAACGACTTGAAGACCGTCGTGTCGTTCGTGCCCTGCATCAGGAGCACGGGCGCGGCGATCTTCAGCGTGGGGTCCATCGCGTTCAGCACCGTGTCGAGCTTCGTCAGGTCGGCGTCGTCGCGGATGATCGATGCGGGTGCCAGGGCGCCCCACGAGTCGGCGGCGCTCAGCTGCGCCAAGCACTTCTGCTGCACCTGCGGGAGCAGGGCGACGGCCGCCGGGGAGGCGACGCTCGCGGGGTCGATCCCCGCGGCACGGACCGCGGAGTCGAGGATCATCCCGCCCAGGCCCGAGAGCCCGCTCGGCGCCGTGAGGAGCTTGGCGGCGGCGACCTCGCCGGCGATGTTCGACGCGGGGGCGAACGCCGCGACCCCGCGCAGCCGCAGGTCGGGCGTCCAGGTCGGCGCGTCGGCGGCGGCGAACAGCGCGGCCTGCCCGCCCTGCGAGTGGCCGGCGACGACCAGGCGCCGGCCGACGCGCGGGTCCAGCTGGCGCGCCGCCCGCGCGATGTCCAGGACGCCGCGGCCCTCGGAGTGGCCGATGAGGTACGGGTGCGGCCCCGGCGTGCCGAGGCCCTCGTAGTCGGTGCGCGCGATCACGTAGCCGCGCCGCAGCCAGCCGTCAAGCACCGGGTTGACGTAGGAGATGTAGGCGTGCGCCGGGTTGCTCTGCGCGTCGCGCGAGGGCGCGCAGACGTCGGCCGAGCCGGTCGTCCCGTGCGCCCAGCTGACGATCGGCCAGCCACCCCTGGGTGGCGTGCCCTTGGGGATCGTCACGGTGCCGGACACCGCGATCGGCCGCCCGTTCAGCGCCGTCGAGCGGTACAGGACGAGGAGCGTGCGGGCGCCGTGCGCCAGGGCGGCCGGTCCGGTGATCGTGCGCGACCAGATGACGTCGCCGTGCCGGCCGGCGGGAAGCGGCGACGGCGGCGCGTAGAAGCGCAGCCCGGCGGGCGCGGTGCGGTGGGTTGCGGCGTGCGCGGACGCGGCGGGCGCGAGCAGCGCGGCGGCGGCGACCACCACGAGGATGCGGCGCGCGAGCGCGGGGATGCTGCGGGACATGGGGCTCCTTGGACGAGTGTGGCGGCGGATTCTGACGCGCGGGCGCCGGCGCGGGCGCCGCTTGGCGCGTCCGCGTCCATCAGACGTACTCCGCGGCGCCCCTGCGGTTGCGGCTCCGTACTCCGCCGCAACGCGATTGCGCCTGACCACGTTGCGCTGCGCTGCCCTACGCGCGAGCATGACGGGCGGTGTTCGAGGTTCGCATCCACGGCCGGGGAGGCCAGGGGGTCGTCACGGCGGCCGAGCTGCTGTCCGTCGCGGCCTTCAGCGAGGGCCGCCACGCGCAGGCCTTCCCGAGCTTCGGGTCCGAGCGGATGGGTGCGCCGGTCGTCTCGTTCTGCCGGATCGACGACCGCCCGATCCGCGTGCGCGAGCCGGTCGTCGCCCCCGACGCGCTGATCGTGCAGGACCCGACGCTGCTGCACCAGGTCGACCTGTTCGGCGGGCTGCGCCCGCACGGGTACATCCTTATCAACACCGCGAGGACGTTCGCCGAGCTCGGGCTCGGCGAGTTCGTCGCGGAGCTGCGCGATGATCGCCTGCTCACCGTGCCGGCGGGCGAGCTGGCGCGCGAGCACACCGGTCGGCCGGTCGCCAACGCCGCCCTGCTGGGAGGCTTCGCGGCGCTGACCGGCCAG
>Ga0335070_10000679_pt1 | contig 38511 bp, 27 predicted proteins | sample Lox_Sample_13_FD_206722 | JGI IMG/M metagenome (GOLD analysis project Ga0335070, IMG submission 206722) | Soil microbial communities from Loxahatchee National Wildlife Refuge, Florida, United States - Lox_Sample_1.3 | ecosystem: Environmental > Terrestrial > Soil > Wetlands | place: USA... | reverse complement strand
GCACGCATTAACGATCGCGCTCTCAGCACGGGCGAACTGGAAGAAGATGCCACTGAACCAGTGCGGTCGGTGTCATCGACGCCCCCCGTCGCCGCCTACAACTTCGACGAGGGCACCGGCTCAACCGCCCACGACGACACCGGCAACGGCCACGACGGCACCGTCGAAGGCGCCACCTGGAGCGGCTCGGGCAAGCACGGTTCGGCCCTTGACTTCGGCGGCGAAGAAGAAGAATGCCTCAGCATCCCCGACAGCCCCGAACTGCAGCTGCAAAGCGAATTCACCCTCGAGGCCTGGGTCAAGCCCGAAGGGGGCGATGAATCGGGCCCGATCTTCTTCAAGGAATCGGAATGGTTCGTCGGCTACGGCCTCTACCTCGGCTTCTCCAAAGACGGCCAGCCAGGCGCGATCCTCGCCGACCACCCCTGGGAACTGGTCAAAGCCGAAGGCGAAGAAGGAGTCGCCCAGAACGCCTGGACCCACCTCGCCGCAACCTACGACGGCGCCCACCTGCGCCTCTACGTCGACGGCGAACAAGTCGACTCCACCGCGGTCTCGACCGCGATCGAAACCGAAGGCCCGCTGCGGATCGGCTGCAACCACGACTGGGAAGAAACCTTTGGCGGCAAGATCGACGACGCGCGGGTCTATGACCGGGCGCTGAGCGCGGGGGAACTCTGGGAAGATCGCGCGTCCCCGGTCGAAGCGGGGAGCACCGGCGCAGCGAGCTACGAGATCGAGAAGTGGACGGCGACGAGCTCGGAACCGATTGCCGCTCCAGAAGATGATCCAAGCCTGGATGTGAGCTACGCGTCGGGTCTCGTCAGCGGCCTCGAAGGCGATCAGATTCCGGCCCAGAGCTATGAACATGAAGGGGATCTGCTGACCGCGCATGAAGGCGCCGAAGGCGAAACCGCCTACGAATACGACGGAGGCCATCGGCTGACCAAAGTGTCGCTGCCCGATGGCTCATGGGCTGAAATCGAATACGAAGAAGAACTTGGCCGTGTTGAGGCGGTGACGATTCACCGAGGGGCAACGACGAAAACGACCGAATTCGCCTATTCGGACGAACCCCGCGAAACCGCCGTCCACCCCGAAGGCGAATCGACGACGCACTACCTCATCGGCGCCGACGGATCGATCCTGAAATGGTGGAGCAAAGCTAGCCCACCGGAAATCTCGCCCCTACTCGGAGGCCTTTACAGCCAGCGGGGGGAAATCCACCCCGAACCGATCACCAGCGGCGATCAAGAACTGACGATGAAAGCCCACGACGATGACGGCGTGGTGTCGATCCAGTTGATCGCCAACGGGGATCAGCTGGTCACCGAAAGCACCTGCGACCCCAAAGAAGCGAAAGACGAATGCCGAGACCCGGAACCGCTGCCGTTCGTGACCGAGACCGAAAACTGGCCAGCCGGCATCGTTCAGTTCGAAGTGATCGCGACCGATACCACCGGCGCCACCTCGACCGTCCGCTTTTGGGACAACATGCCGGAAGCCGAATCTCCGGAAGCCGAAGCCGTATCGGTGCCGAGGTTCAAAGACATTCTCAAGTTCCGCGAAGAATTTGGGTTGGACCTCGATCTCAAACAGAACAGCCTGGCGCTGAACGAACGGATCTTCGAAACCATCAGGAGTTGGCATGACCCGAGCACCTACCTCGGCCAAGTGGCGAGGGCATCATGGGAAAGATGGGGTGTGCCGCTCCGGCCGGTCGATGTTGCCGAGCTGGAATATCGGGAACGGTATGCAGAACAGGCCACGGAAATCGTGCCCGAATGGGCAAGCGAACACGCGCCGGCTACCTATGGTGGCTACTACATCGACCAACGCGATGGGGGCAAAATCTACGTTGGGTTCACTGGCAGCTATAGCCAAGAGACCGAAGCCATTGCCGAAATTCGCGCCATTCCCGGGCTCATCGCCCCCGACAGGATCTACGCCATGCCGGAACCGCCAGCGAATCCGATCTCGACCCTTAATGGCGATGCTCCGGACGTAGCGACGGCGCTCGATGAAGAAGTACTGAGTGCGAACGAGAGTGTAACGATCGGTGTTTCTGCCGAATCGAATCGGATTGTGGTCGAAACGCCTGACGTGGCGCCCGTGCGCGAAGCACTGGCGACGCAGTTTGGCAACGACGCCCCGATATCCGTTATTCATTCAGAACTTGCGCGCCCCACCTCATTCCGTCGATATCACACGAGCGGGCCCGTGGCAGGAGGAGATGCCCTCCAAAACGACACGAGTAATGAACCAGAGGAATGCACCGCCGGCCCCGGGGTCCGGGCGCCAGATGAATATGGCACCGGCTACGTGTACTTCGTTCTCACCGCCGGCCATTGCTTCCCGATCTTCAGCGGTGTATACAGGCGAAACGGTGTCGCGTTCAAATCTGAAAAGGACGGCGTTGCGTTCGTGAGACGAAACGCCTACGGGCCCCCTCAAGCGCCTCGTTTCATCCCACAGCTACCGCGGACTGATAGCGAGGCAGCGCGTGTTAACTTTGGTGTACCGGTAAGCGACAAGATCTACGTCGGAAGCCCAACCGCGGAGCGTCAAATTGAGGGATCTCAAAAGGCGCGTGTCGAACGTACCTATTGCTGGTCTGGAATATATTCGGGGGTGGTGTGTGGTAAAGGATTCCGAGAGGGCATTAGCTACCGCGATGAACACTGGGTAACCGAAATGTATCTAAATGCGTGGAGCGGTGCCGGGGATAGCGGCTCTCCCGTCTGGAATCCCAAGAATGGCCGGGTCGTCGGGATATTGGTCTCTCATCATGGGACTGACGAGCGGAGCTGCGTAAAACTTCCTGCTAGCGTAACCAAGCGCTATGAAGACGAATTCTGTCCGATAAGCGGAATGCAGCCCCTTCGACCATTTTTTGATGACTACGGCTTTGCCGACGGTTCACTCGCAGTATTAGGGGTTGAATTGGCTAATGGCAAGAATTAGGGGACTCTCGCACCGTTGCGGCTTAGTAAGTCTCTGTGTCGCATGTGCGTGTGCCTTTGGAGCCTCATCCTGCGGGGGAAGTGTGGATGTCTCAAGTACGACGGTAGCTACGAGTGCAAGGAGCGATGTCAGGGGTGGACAGAGTTGGCCATCGGGTAGATTCGTGGCGGTCAGCGCAGGCGATGCGACTGCGTCTCCTCCTTTTCGGCGGCTGGGTGCGGTGTACGTGACGCTGGAGGGTCGCCGTATATCGTGGGGCGCTAATTGCAATGGGTTCACCGGGCTCGTGGCCGTGAGTGGAAGTCGAATCCACGTGTCGGATGTGGGATCAACGTCGAAGATGTGCGGCGGAGCGCGTGGGCGCGAAGATGGTTGGTTGCAGGAATTGTTCGAGGCGGGCCCACGGTGGCGAGCCGTCGGCCCTTCATTGCGATTTGCCGCTGAAGGCAAGATGCTGCGCTTGAGCAGAGAACCCTCGTAACTCGGATTGCTGTCGCACCGACTTATGCCGCGGTATCGCCTTCCCTTCGGCCGCATCCATTTTCGAGTTGACCCGTCTCGCCCCTAGCTCGGCGCGCGGCCGCAAAGTTGCCGCGCCCGCCGTTTTCGGGTCGATAACGATGCCCACTGAGCTCCGGGGCCGCCTGAAGGACGCAGCTGGCGCTGGCGGCCGGCGGTGATCGCCGGCGAGTTCCGCGGGCCGATCTCCTCCTCGCCGGCGCTGCCGAAGAAGCCGACGTCGCTCTCACCACACGACCGCGACTACGAGCGGATCGCCGCCGCCGGGCTTAGCCACCGATGGCTCCCTCCGGGTGGCGCCCTCTGAGGTCGGCAGGGATTCCGTCACGGGTGCGCGCCCTATTGTGGGGCGGCGGGTCTACATATGAGGGGGTTATCGAGCGCTGGGGAGTCCTGCGACGCTGCTGCTTGGACCGCACGCTCCGCACAGGTATCCGGGCGCACCGATATTCGGCATTATCTCGGCGCTGCTCCCTTGACCTCTTGTATGAAGAACGCCTTGGAACCGAACCGTGCCCGGGTCGCCTCGTTTTAGACCAGTCCAGAAAATAGCCCCGGGATAGGCAGAAGCTACCTGGAAACCGAATCGCCGCCCATTCGATTCGCTTGCGGGTCAACCGCGTCGGCGCTGGGCCCGCGCTGGCGTGGTTGACGATTGCGCTTATGTGGTCGCTAGTGGGGATTGCCCGAGGGTGCTGAATCACGACCCGGCCGCTGGGAGCCCTCCATCGTTGACGAGGAGCACCAGTGCCCCGATGCATAGCCCCACGGCGATCAGGGTCTCAAGTTCGCCTTGCTTTCGCTGGCGCTCGGCGAGTCTCTGCAGCTCAGTGGCGAGGCCGTCCTTTGCGGGCCTGGGATTCCGGAAATCGAACTCGATGTACTCGAGACCTTCGAGCATCGCGAGATCTCCTTTTGCGATTCCGGGCTGGACGAGCGGGATAACCAGCTTGCGCTTGGCGATGGCATACCCGATCTCCTGCTGCACGTACGAGGACGAAACGGAGTTGTCGGTGAGCAGGACTACGAGCGCCTTGCACTTGTCGATGTTGCGCTTGACCTTCTCGGCGAGCTGCTTCCCGGCGTTCTGATCGTGCTCTGCGAGGTAGGCGGTGACCCCTATCGCGTCTGCGTCGGCCGCGAGCCACTCGCACCACTTCCGATCGCGGTTGCTGTGACTGAAGAAGATTGAAGTACTCACGATTCAGATCCTGTCACGAGGCCGCGGCTGGGCGAATCGTCATTCTGGCCTGGAGGCGCTGCTGTCCGCAGGAAGGGTCAGACTTTCGAGCCACGATGTCGAGACTGATTAGCGGATTGCAGGAGTTGGAGCCAATCGAGGGCCGTGCTTGGCTTTACGAGGTAGTCACTGGCTCCGGTTGGATGCACCGGATTGAGGTCCGATTGACTGGCACGGCCAACGCGACCCGGGACGACACGCTCCCCGATCAGGTCGCGAGAGCAAAGCAGACCTGTGGTCGCTCGGTGGTCGAGCAAATAATTTCGAGATGGGAGGCGCTTCCGCCCATGATCGAGATCGGTTCTGAGTGGATCACTTTCCATCACCGCAACGGCTACTTCTCTCGGGTTGGTCACCGGGTTCCGGCCGGTTTGCACCCGCTCGAAGCGCTGGTCGAGCGGTCGAACATCCGCATCTCCTATCGGGAGGGTGTCGAAGGGGTCTTCGAGTTCAGCGACGGGCGATGGACCTTCAAGGCTTTGCACAACGGTGTCCTGCGCCGCGATGGGCCGCTTTTGCTCTCAGATGTAATCGCAAGGGTCTCTGACGGGCGGGCACAGAGCGCCCGTGACATTGACCCCGAAGGCACCGCGATGCTTCCGCGCCGACAGCTCGAAGACCCCGAGGCTCGGGTTCTGCGGTCTCTTATCGAGGAATGGCCCTATAACACGGTCGAGCAAATACGGGTTGAGCTGACTAGGGGTCGGTCACTGAGCTACGCGGAGATAGAGGCCATCCTCGATGCTCTTCGCGTCCAGGGCCATGTCGAAGAGTTCAAGCCGGGTCATTGGCGGGCGTCCGATCGGGCCCGCCATATCAGGCGTCGCCTGCTGGCCCCTCTAACCACGGCTGCATAGCGGGCCCGCAGGCCGTTTTGTAGGCCAGGCTCAGTGGCGTTTCCAAAGGACATTTCGCCTGACCGCCTTCGAGATTGGGCGAAAGAGCACCTGATGTATGAGGTGACGACTTTGGTCTACGCGACCGCAGAACTCGGCAACACCCCAGGGCAGCGTTCGGCGCGAGAGAACACGTTGCTGGAGTCGTTCGCCCTCCACGCTCGATGCCTGAATGATTTTCTCTGGCACAACCGGGGAGACAAAAAACCGCGGGACGCATTCGCTGCCGACTTCTGTGCGCCGGGTGATTGGGAGAGGATTCGCGACGACCTTCCGCAGGACGCCATCGATGACGTCAGGGCCAGGCGACGGTTCGGCCGGGAGATCATGCATCTCACCTACGACCGGATCGACGGCGATGGCGAAGACAAGCTGTGGCCTTGTGGAGCGGTCGTGCTTGAGATCGCGGGCGCCCTCCGCGAGTTTGCCACTAGGTCGCTGGCCGACAGGCTCGACACCGAGAGCCGCGAGTTCCTGCTCGGCCTCAGGGAGGCGCTCGAGCCCGAGTCGGGGAGTTCCCTCGCCGACCTGCGTATTGGCTTCATCACTGGCGCCACCGGCATAGATCTGCGGCACCTCCGCAACGTGACGGGCGGGACGATCAACTTCGGCGAGATTCGAGCTGGCGGGGACCAACCCTAGCTTCACTTCGAACCGGGATGGCGCCGTTTCCGGAGAAATCGATCTGATTGTTGGGCACGGCGTGCCGCCTTCTTAAACTTAGAGGGGATGACCGTCGGCGAACCCGCAGACACCTTGTCGACGCGTGAGAAGGCTTACGGCCTCTTCCTTGATGACAAGGGCTGTCCGAAGTTGACCGACTGTGCGGTCCTCTTCTGGGATGTGATGGGAGTGCGGGCGATGTCCACTCAGTCCCCACAACAGGCAGCAGCGGATCTTCGGAGACTTCGTACTGCTTACTCGCGCGCTCGAGATCGGGCCAACACCGAGGAGGAGGGATTCCTGCGGTGCTCTAGCTGGTTCACTGACAACGTCGTCCTCGCCGCCCTGGTGTGGGGTCCGATGGATGAAGAGCTGGTTATCGGTCCGACCCAGGTTGACGATGCAGATCTGCCTGCGGATTAACGAGATCGTCCGCCGCCGCATCGGGTCGCACCTCCTGCTCAAGACCATGTTCATCATCGACGCCATGAATCTCGTGGACGGCGTCTACGGCGAGACGGTAGGAGCGTCGCCGAAACGCTCGGCATCTTTTCTCACCATCTTGGAGAGGGGTAATTTCGGCGGCGCGGCGTCGTTGAGGCAGTCCCTCGAAAAGGCCGATCTGCCGGCCATCCAAGCGGTCCGAGGGATCCGGAATAAGGCGTGTGCTCATCTCGACCCCGCCCTCACGCTGAGGCAACTACAGAGCATGGTGCTCGACCTAGACGACGACATCATCTTGGACCGAGTGGTGAATCCGACTGTCGCTGCCCTCGAAGAAGCCTGTGCCGAAGATATGACCACTCGTTGGCTCCTTATGGATGAGCCGAGCTCACGGGGATCAAACCCGCCTCGACCCCCGACGTTCGTTCCTTTGATCGCGACAAGCGATCGGACAACGGTGCCTGAGGATCTTCTTGGGCCGCTGAAATCGCGCTTGCCAGGGGGGTTGCCAGGGCTTGAACTGCTACGGGGCAGGATGCTCGGGGAGGTTCGATTCGGCAGCGGGAGGCACCTGAGCGGGCTGCCCCCGCCGACACTGGCGACGGGTTCAAGGTCTGCGACCGGGGCGCCGGTTCCTGGCCGCCCGAGACGAACAGTGGAGGTTGAGCGAGATGCGCTGACGCCCCGTACCGGTTGATGCTGTCCCGCTTCGCTGTTGTTTTGGCAGGTTCCGATCGGCCCTGCCTTTTGCCGAGTCAGCAGATTCAGAGATCGAGGCCCCGCCGACGTTCCTCGGCTTCGGCGTCATGGCGCTTCGCGTCCGCCCGATAGCTCTTTCCGAGGTCCCGAAGCACCGAGGCGGTTCGGGGCCACCGGTCCTGAAACTCGGTCGCCCATCGCTCATATTTCTCGGCGATCTCGAGCTCCTGCTCGCCGCCCGCGTCGAGCGACCTTGAGACCACACCGCGGCTGTTGTACGTCTCGATCCGCAGTCCTTCCTCGACATTTTTGCTCTGAAGCTCCTCGAGCAGGTTCCGGACTGGTTTGGCCGGCCAGCGGTCCTCGGCGTCCCAACCCCCCGAGGCGAGGATGTGGCCGATCTGGCTTTCCCCAACTGCCAGGCGGTCGGCCGCCCTAAGGAGGCGGCGGGCCTCGGTGACCCAGGCCCGCAGGCGGCCTTCATCTAGCTTGCCCTCGGCGTCGGTCCCCGGGACGATTGACCAGGAGGACAGGAGGCGAAACCCGTTTTCTGCGATCCGCTTCGCCTCTTCGGTGGGCTCGCCCGGGGAGTCCGCCGAGGCTTCCTTGTAGAGGGCTGAGATCACCTGGACGAAGAAGTCAGGATTGGTGGCAAGCTCCTCGTGCAGCATCGGCACATCTGGGTTGTAGCCGAGCGCTCCCAGATATGCCCACTCCAGGCGGGCAACGCGGTCGGGACCGACTGCCTCCCGATTGGCCTCGAGGAACTCGAAGAACTGATCGAAGCTGTGTTGGGAAAGTCCCTCCAGGGCATCCAATCCGGAGGAGCTGGAGGCTTCGAGTAGCGCGTCGAGCCCGTCGGCGACCAAGAGCGCCAGCTCACTGCGGTCGGCCGCGTACTTGCGGAGGTAGAGCTCGAGTAGGTGCAACGACGCTGCTGCTCGCCCGAACTCGAGCAGCTTGCGGGCGGCGAAGCCGACCTTCTCGAAGTCGGCCCCGAGGCCGTAGGGGGAGAAGTCCGCCCAGAAGGCCTGTTCGATGTCCTCGCCCAGAAACTCGGCAAACTCCCATGCTTTCGGATAGTCCCGGGTCTCGAGGAGAAGGCGTCCGCGAGCGAGCGGATCGGCATCCGCCTCGGACCGCAGCAGCGGTTCGAGCCAGCCCCAGCTGTCCTGCCGGAAGCGCTTGGCGAAGAAGGCGCCGGCGATCATTGCTTCCGCCCGATTCTCAGAGCCCAGCTGCGCGAGCATCAGGGAGTCGTGCTTGCCCTCAGTCGCGCCTGCCAGCGCCCATCCCAGCGTGCCCGGATACTTGGTCTCGGCGCCCATCGCGAGCAGTGCCTTGACGCCGGCCTCGGCTTCGATCGCCAGCGCCGCTGCGGCCCGTCTCTTCTCCAGGTCGGCTTCGTATTGGGCGTAGTCGTCGAGTTTCGGGGTACCGAGGTCTGGGCTATGTTCCTCAAAGAGCCAGCGCTGCTCGTGGATCGCCTCGGATGAGGCTAGCCGGGCCTGCAGGTCCTCGAACTCTTCGAGCTCGCCAGGAGGAAGCGCCCAGTCGGCCTCCGCATACTCGCGGTGTCTGGCGACGAAGGACCGGAGCGCCTCCCACAGCTCTAGTCGCTCGGCCGGCGGGATCTCGTCGACCTGCCCGGCGAGACCCTCGCGAATCGCCCGGCGGCCGTCCTCCAGAAGGTCGGACCCGCGCTTCAGGAGGGCTATCCAGCGCGGGCCGGAGCTGCCCGCGTCGGCGACGAGGCGCTCGGCGATCGCGCCGACGAACTCCCAGTACTCGCGGTTGGTCACTCCCGAACGGCGCGGCTTCCAGTCTCGGTAGCGGGGCTCGTGCGTCGGGAAGTGGACGCCGTGTGCTTCCGGAAGCATCGAGAGCATCAGATCCCAGGCGACCGGTGGGTGGTGCCGTCGAAGGCCATCGACCACCGTGAGGCGGCTGGCGTTATCGGCGCGGTTCTCGGGATGCCAGGGGCAGAAGATCGCTACCAGGCTGTTGGCCGGCCGATTGCTTAGTCGCCCACCGGGGTCCACTTCAGAGGCCCGGGCCAGAGTGTCGATAGCGAGGCCAAAACGTTCTTGGAACCAGGCGACGGCCTCCAGGGCCCAAAGCAGATGGCAGTGCGCCGAGCCGGCGGTGAAGAGTGGGTCTTGATCGCTGGGGTCGCCGAACAGCTTCGCCAGCACGGGCGCTTCGCCGGCGAGGCCATCCCGAACGGCTTCGAGAAACGCGTCTGGGGCCGCTTCGGCGAGCAGTGGCAGTTGGGGGGCGAGGCTTGCCCAGATGATGCCGGTCGCGTCCTCGTTGGCCTTCTGGAGCAGCCTGCAGACCAAGTACGCCGCGAAGCCCTCGCCGCTACCGTCGGCGATGCGGTCGCCGTTTACCGCGAGCAAGACGATGGATTCGGCGAGGCCGCGCTTCAGGTTGCCGCTGTAGCTGCTGCCCTGGCCTTTGAAGGCGGCACGCCAGCGTTCCCCCGGCGGGAACGAGAGCGCTGGGTCCGCCTCCAGCAGAACTGTCATCGCCGCCTTCTCCAGCCGTTCGAGGTCGGGCCGCTGCAACTGCGAGTGCAGCTGCAGCCAGGCGTCAAAGGGCGAGGTCAGCGCCCAAGACCGCTCGAGCCTTCCGAGCAACGGGTCTTCTTCGGCGACCAGGGCATCGAGGGCCTCGCGGAGATCGTCGCCTGTTTGACCGGCCAACTCCTCGAGGACCCGCTGGTCCCCATCGACGGCGCTGCTCCAGCGGCCGGCCAGCAGAGCGGCTCTGACGACCCGCGTGCCCGGGGCGGCGGCCCACGGTGGCGAGTGGAGCTCCGGCTTCACCGCCAGTCTCCGCCTCAGCGCGAGCAGGCTCCGCCGCGCGAGGCGAGAGAGCCCGTTGAGCTGGTTCTCGTCGCCAACCCTCGCCGCCTCGAGCGCGTTCCGAGCGCTGTCGGGGTCGATTGGGGGGAGCTCGAAGTCCGCCATCGAGGCGCCGGTCAGCGGAACGAGGACGTGGTGCCGTGGTTCGCCTCCGATCTCCTTGCGGACCTCCTCGGTGGTCGGCACCAGGATCAACGGCTGCTCGGTCCGTTGCAGCGCCCGCCAGGAAGTGACGCTGTCGACGAAGGCGAGGCGGGCGAGCTGCTGACCGCCGTCTTCGCCCTCGAGGCTGATCGCAAGGGCAGCGAGGAAGGCGAGTGCCTCTTCGATACTCGGCGCCGTGATCGTGGTTATCGCTGGCGGGCCGGCGATAACGGCCTGGATCGAGTTGCGCAGCGACTCTCGCCCGGCGAGAACCAGGGCGGGGGAGATCGGTGGAGAGGTCGAGTGCGACCAGGTTCTCCACCAACTCTCGGCGGCGCGCAGGCCGTAGGGCTCGAGACCCAGCTGGTCGGCGAGCCAGGCATGGGTGACCGGCGCCGTTTCGAGCCAGGTCTCGATTTCGTCGAGGTTGAGGGTGCGAACCGCGCGCCAGCGGGTGTCCTTCTGCTTCTGTTGTGCCCACTCGGCTCGCTTCGTCCACGGGCGCAGGGCCACCGCCACGTAGGTGGCCTCCTGGGTCGGGGAGCCGTCGGGGGTGGAGGCTCGCTTGCCGTAATCTTCCTCGGCCTTTTCCCCGGGGTTCTTGTTCACCGACAACTCCCAGACTGAGAGCCCGTCGGGCACGAACGGCGTCGCCTCCGCGGCTCGGACAGATCCGTCCCAATCTCTGGCCGACACTCTCTCTCCCGCCGGGAAGCCGAGCTGGACCACGCCGCATCCGGTCTCCAGAATCAGCCGGCGCACGAGCCGGGGCAGCTCGCTGCGGGCGGAGACCCGGTCCGCCCACTGCCTGAGCTGAACGCCGTCGACCCGTGCGATCTCAGACATCGGAGGAGAACTCATCATCGTTTCGAGTCTAGGTCAGCCCTTCCCGGATTCCAGTGAGACCTGCTCGGCGGGGAAGCGGAGAGCTGCGCAAGCTCCGGTCGCCGGATGCCCATGGCACTGCGTCCCGAAAGGCGGGCTAGTCGAAGGCCGCGTCGACCAAGGCGCTCTCGTCGTCCCCCGGTTCGTAGTCGGCGTAGATCAGGGTCGTTCGGTAGTCCCGATGTCCCATCCACTCCTGAATGTTGCGCATCGCCACATCGGGGAGGCGGCCATCCTCGTGCCGAAGGTGTGGCGCAGGTCGTGGAAGCGGATCGGGCGGGCGCCCGCCTGCTTCAGCGCTCTCTTGAAGCGGCGAACCAGGGGCGCGTGGTTGAGGACATCGCCGGTGCCCGAATGGGCGAAAACGAGATCGTCTTCGCCGTCGAAGGGCGATCGCTCGCGCAGCTGACGGAGCTCGGCGGAGACTCGGGTTGCCATCGGCACCGAGCGTTCTCCGCTGCGCGACTTCGGAGTGCTCCAGTGTCCGCGCGTGTAGTTGCGTCGGATGCGGATCCGTTTCGCCTGCCAGTCGACATCCTGCCAGCGGAGGGCCAGCAGCTCGCCCTGGCGCATGCCGGTCATCGCGGCGGTGAGGATGATCGCCCTGTCGGTGGACCCGAACGGCTTCTTGGTGACGTCGATGGCGGAGATGACAGCCTCGAGTTCAGCTTTGTCCAGGTAATGGATCTCCTGACTTGGGCGGATGCGAGGGCGCCTCACGCCCCAGCAGGGGTTCGTCTCACACCAGCGATTGCGGCGGCCGTAGCTGAAGATCTGCGAAAGGAGCTTGAGGATGTTCGACCGCGTCTGAGCGGCCTTTCCTTTCGTCAGCATCTCGGTCGCCAGCGCTTCGACCCGGCTTCGCGGGATGCGGTTCAGCGGCATCTCGCCGAACCGGGGCAGCAGCCAGTAGCTGAGGATCTGGCGGTAGTTGTCGAGGGTGGTCTCCTTGCGCCCGATTTCCTCGAGCTCGGACAGCATCAGCTCGGCGGCGGCGCCGAAGGTGATTTCTTCGCCAACCGAGAGCGGCCGGTGGCGCAGCATCATCCGCCGCAGCTCGGCGTCGGCTTCGGTCTTGGTGAGGCCTCGGCTGCTGCCCGGCTCGCGCTTCAGGCCGATGAGGCGATTCAGCCGGCGTGAGCCCGCGTACCAGCGCCCGTACCAATGCCGGCGCCCGTCCCCACGAGTCTCCAAGTACAGACACCCGGACCCGTGGGTGCGTCGCGGTTTCGGGGCGGCGCGAGTCTGCACGGGGGCTGAGATGGCGGCCATAGAGCCACTTTACGCCCGAAATCCTTGCTCTCAAGTGGGCACCGAGGAGCACAAAACCGGCGGTCTTTCGCTGCCTGCAACGGGCGGCGTGCCGGGCACGCCGCCGCCGCATGTGGACCGTTCGCTCAGCGGATAGTCCGCAACTAGACCGTTTGTGGCCCGGTCCGGGAGATCGGGGCTGAGGGGCCCCGATCTCTGACTTCATGCTTTGCAGGGGATTCTTGATGCGGCTGAATGGAGTCGAACCATCACGTCCCGTTAGGGACACAAGGCCCTCAACCTTGCGCGTCTACCAGTTCCGCCACAGCCGCGCGGGGCGTCGATTCTAGATGTTCGGGGGTTTGCGGTCGGGTGCGGGGGTTGCGGGCGTCCGGGGCAGGGGGTAGTCTGCGAACAAGTGTTCGAACGGCAACTGAGCAGGCAGTCATCCTGCGAATGGAAAGGGAACAAAGAGGATCGATGGTTGACCTTGATCTGACCAAGCGCCAGAAGGAGATCTTCGACTTCATCGGCAAGTACGCGGCGAAGACCGGCTACCCGCCCACGGTGCGGGAGATCGGCAAGGCGGTTGGTCTGCACTCGTCTTCGACCGTGCACGCGCATCTGGCAAACCTGGAGAAGATCGGGCTGCTGCGCCGCGACCCGTCGAAGCCGCGGGCGATCGAGCTGCTTGCCGGCGCTGCCAGCAAGGCCAAGGACGCGATCCGGTCGCCGAGCGGGTTCCCGTTGGTCGGTCAGGTTGCCGCCGGTGCGCCGATCCTGGCTGAGGAGAACATTGAGGAATATCTCGAAGTGCCCGACGTCATCGGCGGCGAGGACGGCGACTACATCCTTCAGATCCGCGGCGAAAGCATGAAGAACGCCGGCATCCTCGATTCCGACTACGTGATCGTGCGGCCGGCCGACGACGCCGCCGACGGCGAGATCGTGGTCGCCCTGATCGGCGAAGAGGCAACGGTCAAGCGCTACTTCCGCGAGTCGAACCACATCCGCCTGCAGCCCGAGAACGAGGAAGTCGAGCCGATCATCACCACCGAGGCTCGTGTTCTCGGCAAGGTCGTCGGCGTCTTCCGCAAGGTCTGATGACGGGTCGAGAAGGCGCTAGCCAGCGTCCTCGGTCGCTCACGTGCAGAGCACGCTTCGCTCCCTGCGTCCTTGCCTAGCGCCTTCTCGCCCTCGTCATTGAGACTTGGGCCAACGCCCGTTTTCGATTAGGCGCTTGTAGCGCTTCTGGCGCCTGCGGGCGTCCCACATGATCAGCGGCAGCAGGCGCAGGGCGAGGGTGGGGAAGAGGTCGAGTAGGCGCAGCTGCGGTCCGCGCCAGCGCGGCAGGATCGTCAAGGGGCGGGGGCGCTCGGTCAGCTTGCCTACGGCGGCCGCGACCTCCCCGGCGGTCAGCAGGCGGCCGGAGAACGAGCCGGCGACGTCGGGATCGTCGAGCCGGTCTTCGAGCATCGGCGTCCAGATCCCGTCCGGGCAGACGGCGGAGAGCTCGATGCCGCGGATGCCGGCGAGGCGGAGGTCGAACGCCGTCCCCAGCGTGAAGGCGATCGCCGCGTGCTTGCTCGCCGAGTAGGCGACCTCGCCCGGGGCGGCGATGATCCCCGCCAGCGACACCACGTTGATGACGTGGCCGCGGCCGGCGCTGCGCATCGGGCCGAGGGCCGCAACCGTCCCGTTCATCAGACCGCGCGCGTTGACGTCGAGCATCGTCTGCCGCTGCTCGGCGCTCTGCTCCCAGCTGGGACCGCTGATCAGGACGCCGGCGTTGTTGACCCAGACGTCCAGCGAGCCGTCCCGGGCCAGCGCTTCGGCGAGCAGCCCGCAGGCGTTCTCCTCGCGGACGTCGAGCCGTGAGGATTCGGCTTCGCCGCCGATCTCCTCGGCGGTTCGCGCCGCAGCCTCGCCGTCGACGTCGGTCGCGTGCACGCGGTACCCGCGCTTGGCCAGCTCGAGCGCGATCGCGCGCCCGAGCCCGCTGCCCGCTCCGGTGACGACGGCCGTCCGCATGGTCGCCACCATAGCCCGGGCTTCGCTCGACGGCCAGCCGCTTCAGAGCTACCATCGCTGGGCGGGCCGAGCGGACCGCGGGGGGAGAGAAAACCCCTCGAGGAAAGTCCGGACACCACAGGGCAGGGCGGTGGGTAACGCCCACCCGGGGAAACCCGCGGGAAAGTGCCACAGAAATGACACGGCCGATGGCGCGGCCTCAGCTGAGTCGCGTACAGGCAAAGGTGAAATGGTGCGGTAAGAGCGCACCGGCGTCGCGGTAACGCGGCGGCCAGGCAAACCCCGCCCGGTGCAAGGCCAAGCAGGACCGTCGACCCGGCTCGGCGAGGTCCAGGTAGGCCGCATAGATAGATGGCCGCTCGAGACAGGATCCGGCTTACAGGCCCGCTAACGGAAAGGCCCCAATTTGGGGCCTTTCCCATGCCATTTCTGGGTCGATTTCCAAGCCGTCGGTAAGAAATCCGTTTTTCCTGTCTTAGCTTTTGCTAATCTGCCGCCAACTTCCGCTGAATCTCCGCCTACATAACGCGGGGAGCGGGGGACCCAATTGGTTGGGGCGAGTCGCAGGCGTCAGGTCTGCGTAGCGCAGCTCTTTCAGCGCGAGCCCGTCAGCTAACCCCGTAAGCGCCTGGAAAGAGCAATGAGCAAACGCAAACAATCTCGCCTGCACTGGGCCCTTGCCATGTCTGCGGCAGCACTTCTGCTGCTCGGCACCGCCTCCTCCCAGGCTTCGACCGGAGGGGCCTCGAGCTACTCGGCGAGCACCGCCTCGAGCGAATTCGCCTTCAGCTCCTGGCGGGTCGCCGGCGCCAGCTGGTATGGCGGCGAAAGCATGTGGGGCCGCACGACCGCTTGCGGTCAGACCCTGCACCCGAACACGATCGGGGTCGCTCACAAGACCCTCCCCTGTGGCACCACCGTCAAGTTCGCCTACCACGGCCACGTCGTCCTCGCCCGGGTCATCGACCGCGGCCCCTACGTCAAGGGGCGTGCCTGGGATCTCACCGAAGCGGCCGCTCAGGCGCTCGATCTCGAAGGCGTAGGGCAGGTGCGGTACGCGATCGGGACGCGCCTAGCTCGCTCCGCCAGCTCGCACTGAGACCCCGCCGCTAGCCGCTCCGAAGGCTAATCTGCCGTGTTTAGGCAGTGCCAAAACACGAGAGGAGCAGCATTTATGTCGAGGTCAACCCACGGAGCAACCGCCACGGTCGTCCGGCGCAGGGGGCGCTGGATCGCGCTCGCGGCGCTGACGGGCGCGCTCGTGCTCGCGGTCGGCCTCGCCACCGGATCGAGCGCCAAGCCGGTGACCAAGACCACCGTGATCCTCGGCCAGACGGCGACGATCCCCGATCCCTCCTGCCCTGAGACCCCGTGCCAGGCGGTCGGCAGCGTCACCGGGTTCCAGGTCAATAACGGCCAGGCGGTCAACCCGTTCCTGGTTCCGCGCAACGGCGTGATCAAGGCCTGGACGCTGACCCTGGCGCAGCCGACCCCCTCGCAGCGTTCCTTCTTCAACGGCTTCTTCGGCACGCCGCCGGAGGCGCGCCTGGCGATCCTGCGCCGCGTCCCAGGCACCAATCCGCCGCGCTACAACCTGCGCAGCCAGGGCGCGATCAAGGTCCTCTCGCCCTACCTCGGCCAGACGGTCAAATTCAGCTCCAACCTGAAAGTCGAAAAGAACGACATCGTCGGCCTCACGGTCCCGACCTGGGCGCCGACCTTCGCCCAGGGTCTGGCCGCGAACAACGTCTGGCGGGCCAGCCGCGAGCCGGGCAAATGCACCAACTCGACCGACATCCGCCAGGGCGAACCGCAGCTCAAGGTCGGGAAGCGGGCGACCTACGGTTGCAAGTACACGACGGCGCGCCTGCTCTACACGGTCACCCTCGTCGAGGGCGAATGATTCTTAGGTAGGTCGATTGGGGGAGGGGGAGAGGGGGTCTGACGAGCAACAGCGGGGAGGCTCGTCAGACCCCCTCTCCCTCCTCCCAACAACCGTGCGCCCTGAGTTCAGTCGCCCAGCAACGGGCGGGCGTGGAGAACAATCTCTCGCGCGAAGCTCCCGAGAGTCGGGGCCTTCCCGTGAGCCGGAAGCTCCCATGGGCGCGGGTGCTTGGCTCTCCCGCAACCCGCTCCGGAGCTCTCGAGGAGGGTTGGTGCGCTGGAGATTGAAGCTGGTGTCGCTTGAGTTCAGCCCTCGGCCGCACCAAGCAACGGCTCCGTAGGGAGGGTCTGGGTGACCCCCTGAACGTTTTGTGCCGCTGGCCGAGAGCTCAATCCTCGGATGGCTGGGGACGACTCAGCCAGGTAGGCAAGTGAAGGGGGTCACCCAGACCCTCCCCCCACGTCGCCCTTAGGCGGCTGAGGGGAGGACCCGGGGGGTTGCCTGGTCTTTAGGCAGCGCGGCCGCGCTGGCGATCAGACTCTGGAACTCGTTAAGGGCCAAGTGCCCGACCGCCTCGAGGATCTCCTCGTCGGTCCAGCCGATTTCACGCGCCTCCTCGTGCAGGTGGAGGGGCGGCGGCCCTTCGGCGTCGAGCGCCTCCTTCAGGTAGAGCAGCAGCGCCGCCTCCTTCGGATCGGCGGAGGTGAAGCTGCGGGCACGCGATACCTCATCGAGGCCGAGGCCGGCTCGGCGCGCCGATTTCGCGTGCTGGGCGATGCTGTAGTTGTCCTCGCGGTGCTCAGCCACCGCCAGCGCGATCCGCTCGCGGGTTGCCTGCGGGAGAACGCCGCCGCGAAGCTCGGACCGCATCCGGGTGTAGGCACGGAGGACGGCGGGGGCGCCGGCGAGCACGCCGACGAACTTGGTGACCGCGCCGCCGGTCGCCTGGATCGTTTTGATCAGGGGCGCGCTCTCGTCGGGGGCCGTCAGCTCGTCGTGGATCTGGAATCTGCTTACCGCGGTTTTTACCGTCACAGTTGCGTCTCGCTTCTGGCTCTATCTCGTGCGGGGCTTTTCGCTTTACAGAGCCTTTACGTGGCCTTTACTTTACTTTCAGCCTCTTACTTACGACGAGTAAGTTATACCTGCTTTTCGAATCCGGTGCAACCCGGTCGGATTTCCCTATCCGGATCGGGTGCACGGCGATCTCCTTACCCGGAATACGGCTTTCCGCACCCGTTCGGTTCATTCGCCTATCGTTGCCCCCTTCTCGCACACCCCCAGGAGGCCCCAGGCATGCCAGAGCAACCCCGTACCGCCGCCGACGTCATCGAGCTGGCCAAGGAGCACGACGTCCGCTTCATCCGCCTCTGGTTCACCGACGTCCTCGGTCAGCTGAAGAGCTTCTCGGTCAACGCCTCCGAGCTCGAGGATGCCTTCGAAGGGGGAATGGGATTCGACGGGTCCTCGATCACCGGTTTCAACCCGATCGAGGAGTCCGACATGCTCGCGGTGCCCGATCCGGCGACCTTCGAGATGATCCCCTGGCGGCCCGACGAGGAGGACGCAGTCGCCCGCATGTTCTGCGACATCCGCGTTCCCGGCGGCGGCCCCTACGAGGGCGACCCGCGCTGGATCCTGCAGCGGGCGCTGAAGCGGGCCGAGGAGATGGGCTTCGACGCCTACAACATCGGCCCCGAGCTCGAGTACTTCTACTTCCGCTCGGCGAAACCGGAGAACGGCATCCCCGAGGTCCTCGACGAGGGCGGCTACTTCGACCTGACCACCCTCGACGCCGGCTCCGATCTGCGCCGCGAGACGGTCCTGGCGCTGGAGAAGATGGGGATCCACGTCGAGTACACCCACCACGAGGTCGGCCCCTCCCAGCACGAGGTCGACATGCGCTACAAGAACGCGCTCGAGATGGCCGACGACTGCATGACGTACCGGATCGTGGTCAAGGAGTACGCGATGAAATACGGCTACCACGCGACCTTCATGCCGAAGCCCCTATTCGGCGAGAACGGGTCCGGGATGCACGTCCACCAGTCGCTCTCCAAAGAAGGCAAGAACGCCTTCTACGACGAGGACGATCCCTACTACCTCTCGCCGGTGGCGAAGTCGTTCATCGCCGGCCAGCTCAAGCACGCGCGCGAGATCTCGCCGCTCTTCGCCCAGTGGGTCAATTCCTACAAGCGCCTGGTGCCCGGCTACGAGGCGCCGGTCTACCTCGCCTGGTCGCGCCGCAACCGCTCGGCGCTGATCCGGGTGCCGCTCTACCACCCCGGCAAGGAGAGCGCGACCCGGGCCGAGCTGCGCTGCCCCGACCCCGCCTGCAACCCCTACCTCTGCTTCGCCGGCATGCTGCAGGCCGGGCTGGAAGGGGTCGAGAAGGGCTACGAGCTGCCCGAGCCGATGGAGCAGAACCTCTACCACCTCTCCCAGGAGGAGCTCGCCCACCAGGGGATCGAGCAGCTGCCGGCGACGCTCGGCGAGGCGATCGAGGTCGCGGCCGACTCGGAGCTGGTCCTGCGCACGCTCGGCGAGCACACCTTCCGCCGCTTCGTCGAGATCAAGCGCCAGGAATGGGACGAGTACCGGGTCCAGGTCACCCCGTTCGAGATCGAGAACTTCCTGCCGATCCTCTGAGGCCGGCGCGGTGCCGACCCTCCACGTCCTCCGGGTCTTCTGCGACGAGGCGGGGGAGGAGGGCAACCCGCTCGGCGTCTTCCTCGCCGGTGCGGAGGTGGCGGAGGAGCGCCGCCAGGCGGTCGCCCACGACCTCGGCTTCTCGGAGACCGTCTTCGTCGAAGATCCGGGGCGCGGCGAGATCCGCATCTTCACCCCTGGTTTGGAGCTGCCCTTCGCCGGCCACCCGACGGTCGGCACCGCCTGGCTGCTGGCCCAGGAAGGGGTGGCGGTCGACGTCCTGCGGCCGCCGGCGGGGGAGGTCGAGGTGCGGCGCGAGGGCGAGCTGACCTTCGTCGCCGCCCGCGCCGAGTGGTCGCCGCCCTGGGAGCTGATCGAGGTCGGCGGTCCGGCGGAGATCGAGGCGCTCGACGGGCCTCCGGGCGGGCGCGAGGACGAAATCTATCTCTGGGCCTGGAGCGACGAGGAAGCCGGCACGGTCCGCTCGCGTTGCTGGTCGCTCGCCGACGGTGTCGGCGAGGACGAGGCGACGGGATCGGCGGCGATCATGCTCGCCGACGCGCTGGGCCGGGCACTGACGATCCGCCAGGGCCGCGGCTCGCTGCTCTACGCAGATTCGCTGGGCGAGGGCCGGGCCGAGGTCGGTGGCCTCGTCGTCCTAGACGAAGTCCGCGATTTCGCGCTCTAGTTCCGTCGGCTCGGTGACCGGCAGACGGCAGGCGAAGTTCTGGCAGACGTAGGCGGCGGCGGCGCCGTCGACCGCGGCGCGGTCGTGTAGGAGCGGTGGCTCGGTGGCGCCCTCGCGGCCAGCGGCGAGGACGAGGCGGGGGCGGAAGTCGGCGCGGACCACCGCGGCCAGCTCGCCGACCCCCTCGCCGATCAGCGCCACCTCGCGGCTCGGTTCGAGCCAGAGGTCGAGGGCGCGGAGGAGGTGGGCGAAGCCCTGCGGGTTCTGAACGGCGATGCGAGCGAAGAGGCGCAGCACGCCCGCAGCCTCCTCGGCGTAGCGGCCCTCGCCGCTCAGCGCCGCCAGTCGCAGGAGGCCGAGGGCGGCGGCGCTGTTGCCGGCCGGGATCGGGTGGTCGCCGAGCTCCTTGCGGCGCACGATCAGTTCCTCGTGGTCGGCCGAGGTGGAGAAGAAGCCGCCGCGCTCGGCGTCGCCGAAGCGGGCGATCGTCGCCTCGGCGAGCGCCACCGCCTCCTCGTACCAGCGCGGCTCGAAGCTCGCTTCGTAGAGCACGAGCAGTGCCTCCAGCAGGAAGGCGTGGTCCTCGAGGTAGGCGTTGAGGCGGGCCTCGCCGTCTTTGTAGGTGCGCAGGAGGTGGCCGTCGCCGTCGCGCAGCTCGCTGAGGACGAACTCGGCGCAGAAGCGGGCTGCATCCAGGTAGTCCTCGCGCCCGAGGACGGCGCCGGCCTCCGCCAGAGCGGCGATCGCCAGAGTGTTCCACGCGGTCAGCCGCTTGTCATCGAGCGCGGGCCAGACCCGCTTCGCCCTCGCCTCGTAGAGCGCCCGTCGGGCGGCATCGAGGCCGGCCGGAGAGGTGCCGTCGTCGGCGCTCGCCGCTCCCTCGGCCAAGCGCAGGATGTTCGCCCCCTCGAAACTTCCCGCGTCCGTCACGCCCCAGAATCCGAGCAGCCTCTCTATCTGCTCAGTCGAGAAACTGCGCGGGATCTGGGGGTCGCCCAGCACCTCCCGAATCTGCTCCGGCGTCCACACGTAGAACCGCCCCTCGACCCCCTCGGAGTCGGCGTCGAGCGCCGAGTAGAAGCCGCCCTCGGGGCCGCGCATCTCGCACAGCATCCAGTCCAGCGTCTCCTCGCAGACCCGGCGGTAGCGCTCGTGGCCGAGTCGCTGCCAGCCGTGCAGGTAGGCGCGGGCGAGCAGCGCGTTGTCGTAGAGCATCTTCTCGAAGTGGGGGACGAGCCAGACCGCGTCGACCGAGTAGCGGGCGAAGCCGCCGCCGACCTGGTCGTAGATGCCGCCGGCGAGCATCGCGTCGAGCGTCTCTTCGACGACCGCGGTCTCGCCCCGGGTCAGCAGCAGCTCGAGGGCCGAGGCGGGCGGGAACTTGGGGGCGCCGCCGAAGCCGCCGTGCTGGCGGTCGGCGCCACCGATCAGAGACCGCACGGCCGACTCCAGCTCGGCCGCCCCCGGCAGCTCGGGGTCGGGCTCGATCTCGCCAACGGCGCTGAGCTGGGCGCGGGCGCTGCTCGCTCGCTCGCGGATCTCCTCGCGACGATTCTCGTAGGCGTCGACGATCGCCTCCATCACCATTCGGAAGCTCGGCATGCCGCGGCTCTCGTCGGGCGGGAAGTAGGTGCCGCCGTAGAACGGCACGCCGTCGGGGTCGAGGAAGACCGTCATCGGCCAGCCGCCCCGCCCGGTGATCGTCTGCACCGCCTCCATGTAGATCGCGTCGACGTCGGGGCGCTCCTCGCGATCGACCTTGACGCTGACGAAGTGGGCGTTCATGTAGGCGGCGGTCTCGGCGTCCTCGAAGGACTCGCGCTCCATCACGTGGCACCAGTGGCAGGCCGAGTAGCCGACCGAGAGCAGGATCGGCAGGTCCTCCTCGCGGGCCCGCGACAGCGCCTCCTCGCCCCAGGGGTACCAGTCGACCGGGTTGTCGCGGTGCTGGCGCAGGTAGGGGCTGGTCTCTTGGGCGAGCCGGTTGGGCATCTGGTCTGAGCCTACCCGCGGCGCCGCGAAGCTCACTTTTTGGCGCTCCCGATAGCCGAAATTCGAATCGTGAGCCGCGACAGGCGGTTTCTTTAAGCGGGCCGCCGGGTGGAACCAATAAGTTGAGGTGCTTGCATGAACTCCCACCAGCCTGAGAACCGCGATCCCGCTCTGCAAGCGGTTCTGGAGAAGCTCGAGCCGGCCGACCGGATGGTGGTCGAGGGAGCGCTGGAGGAAGCCAGGAAGACCGAGGCCGACCTCCGTTTCCTCGCTGACCACGATCCCCTGACCGGCTTGCTCAACCGGCGCAGCTTCCGCGCCCGCCTTGACCGGAATGTCTCCTTCACCGCCCGCTACGGCGGCCAGGGGGCGGTGATGATCATCGACATCGATGGGCTCAAGGAGGTCAACGACAGGCTCGGCCACCAGCCCGGCGACAACCTGATTCGGCGGGTGGCGACGCTACTGCGCGAGCGGGTCCGCGCGACCGACATCGTCGCCCGTCTCTCCGGCGACGAGTTCGCGGTGCTGATGCCGCAGACCGACACCGCCGGCGCCGTGCAGCTGGGCGAGGACCTGCGGGCCGAGGTCGCCGACGGGTTCCCGGCGGAGTCGGAGCTGGGGGGGACGACGATCAGCGTCGGGATCTCGATCTTCGGCAAGGGCGGCAGCGGCGCCGAGGCGGTGCTCGTCGCCGCCGACCAGGCGATGTACCGGGCAAAGGAGGAGGGGCGGAACCGGATCGCGCTGTTCGAGGAGCCGGAGGCCGGGACGCTTGACCCCCGCCGCGGCCAGACGACCAGCGCCCGCATCCGCGACGCCCTGACCCAGGACCGGCTGGCGCTGGCGACCCAGCCGATCCACGATCTAGCCTCCGGCGTCATCGCTCGCTACGAGTTGTTACTGCGGATGGCGGGCGAGGGCGGCGAGCTGCTACCGGCACGGTCCTTCATCGAGGTCGCCGAGCGCACCGGGATGATCCAGGAGCTCGATCGCTGGGTGATCGGCCGCGCCCTCGACATCCTCGCCGAGCGCGAACGCGTCGGCGACCCCGTCTCGCTCCACGTCAACCTCTCCGGCGCTTCGCTGACCGACGTCTCGGTCCTCGACTTCATCGAACGCTGCCTCGACGAAGGCGGCGTCGATCCCAGCCGCTTCACCTTCGAGATCACCCAGTCGGCGCGGGTCGAGGACTACGAGGCCGCCGCCGGTTTCGCCGACCGTCTCACCGAGTTCGGCTGCGAAGTCGCGATCGACGACTACGGCGCCGGCTTCGGCCCCTTCCATTACCTCAAGTCGATTCCATTCGACGTGATCAAGATCGACGGCTCCTTCGTCCGCGAGATGCCGCGCAACGACGCCGACCAGCTGACGGTGCAGGCGATCGTCGGGATCGCCCGCGGCCTCGGCAAGCGGACGATCGCCGAGTTCGTCGAGGACGAGGACACGACGACGCTGCTGCGCGAGTACGGCGTCGACATGGCGCAGGGCTTCCACCTCGGCCGCCCCGCCGACGCCGCCGAGACGCTGGCGACGGCGAGCGCCGGTTGATCGCCGGCCGCCGACGCCGGCCGCCGCTCAGGCCGTGACGTCCTTGGCGAAGGCCTCGAAGGCGTCGAGGTAGCGCTGCAGGTCCTCGTCGGCGTGGGCGATCGAGAGCGTCCACTCCTCCTCGGCGCCGGGGGTCATGAAGATGCCGTGGTTCATGTGGTAGAGCCAGGCCAGGCGCGAGAGCTCTTCGTCTACCTTGGTCAGATAGTCGCGGTACTCGTAGAGGCGCTCGGCGGAGAAGACGACGCAGCCCTTGGCGCCCATGCCCTCCGCGTAGCAGGGGAGGCCGTACTCGTCGATGATCCGCTGGCAGCCGTCGAGCAGCCACTGGTTGCGTTGCTCGAACTGGGCGTAGACGTCGTCGGTGAGGACCTTGGTCAGGGTCGCCTCGGCGGCGGCCATCACCAGCGGGTTGCCGTTGAAGGTGCCGTACTGGCTGACGGTGCCGTCGGCGATCACCTTGGCCAGCTCCTCGCTGACGCCGATCGCGCCGCCGGGGTAGCCGCCGCAGCTGGCCTTGGCGAGGGTGATCATGTCCGGGGTGACGCCGAAGCGGGCGGTGGCGCCGCCGGCGGAGATCGTCGCTCCCGTCTTCACCTCGTCGAAGATCAGCTTGATCCCGTGCTGGTCGCAGAGCTCGCGGACCCGCTCCAGGTAGCCCTCGCGCGGCGGGATGATGTTGATGTTCATCATCGCCGGCTCCATGATCAGCCCGGCGACCTCCCCGCCGATCTTCTCCAGCACCGTGGCGAGGACGTCGGCGTCGTTGAAGGGCACGGCTCGGGTGAGGTCGGAGAAGGCCTTGGGGATGCCGCCGCCCTGCGGCACGCTGACCGGTTCGTCGCGGGCGCCGAGCGCCTCCAGTGGCGGGTAGACCGAGACCATCACCGTGTCGTGGTGGCCGTGGTAGGAGCCCTCGATCTTGAGGATCGTGTCGCGCCCGGTGGCACCGCGGGCGATGTGGACCGCGTCCATCGTCGACTCGGTTCCGGAGTTGGTGAAGCGCCACTGCGGCAGGCCGAAGCGTCGCGCCAACTCCGCGGCGACGGCGATCGAGCCCTCGGTGGGAGCGGCGAAGTGGGTTCCTTCGTCGATCTGCGCCTTGACCGCGGCGCCGACGTCGGGGTTGGCGTGGCCGATCGCCATCACGCCGAAACCGTTGTGGAAGTCGACGTATTCGTTGCCGTCGACGTCCCAGACGCGGCTGCCCTTGCCGCGGGCGATGTAGACCGGCCAGGGGTCGTTGACCTGGAAGGAGGAGGGGACGCCGTTGGGCATCACCTCCAGTGCCCGCCTGTACGTCTCGGCCGATTTGCCGGTGCGGTTGCGGAACTGCTCGTTCTGGGCCTCTGAGAGCGCGGCGATGCGCTTGCGGTCGATCTCCATGCGGTTCACCCTACCCAGGGGTGTGCGCCAGCACTACAGCCTTTTCTTATGAACGGCGGGCCTGGAGATATCCGATCAGGCGCGTCTTCAGGTTGAGCGCGTCGGTCAGCGCCCGTTCGGCGAGCGAGCCCTGCGGGGGCAGCGCGCCGAGCTGGCGTGCCATCTCGGCCCCGTTCAGGTAGGCGTCGAGGCGCTGGATCCGGCCCTCGACGACGGTCAGCACGTCGCAGCCCTCGATGTCGATCTCGGCGCCGTTGGGCTCGAGGCCCTCGAAGCGCCCGGTTCCGTTGAAGCTGCCGCGGGCGCGCCAGCGCACCGCTGCTTTCTCGCCACTGCCCATCACGTCGAGGACCTCGAAATCGAAGTCGGGGAAGGCGGCGAACAGGGCAGCGAACCAGCTGCGGAAGCTGCCGGGGACGCGCAGCTCGGCGAGGCCGTGGAGCTCGTCGACGGCGCCCGGCGCGAAGCAGGCCTCCATCGCCTCGAGGTCGCGGCGGGCGACTGCGCCGAAGTAGGCGCGGGCGACGCTCTCTGGGTCGGGCGGCTCGCTGTTTATCGCCACCTGGCCAGGTTAGCCGCCGCGCAACTGCGCGCGCTTGATCTTGCCGCTGCTCGTCTTTGGCAGCTCGTCGACGAACTCGACGATCCGCGGCGCCTTGTAGGGAGCGGTCTCGCGCTTGCAGTGCTCCTGCAGCTCGGCGATCAGCTCGGCGCTCGGTTCGCGGTCGCGGACGACGACGATCGCGCGGACGACGGCGCCGCGTTCGGGGTCGGGAGCGGCGATCGCCGCGGCCTCGACCACCGCCGGGTGTGAGAGCAGCGCCGCCTCGACCTCGGTCGGCCCGATCCGGTAGCCGGAGGAGGCGATGATGTCGTCGTTGCGGCCGCGGAAGAAGAGGAAGCCGTCCTCGTCTTCGTCGACCAGGTCGCCGGTCGGCCACCACTCGCCCTCGAAGCGCTCGCCATCGAGGTAGCGGCAGAAGAAGGTGGGGGAGGAGGCGGCCCGCAGCTGCAGCTCGCCGTCCTCGATCCGGGTCTCGAGCCCGGGCAGGACCTTGCCCATCGAGCCCTGGCGGATCGCCTCGCCGGCGAGGTTGCCGGTCACCTGGCCGGTCTCGGTCTGGCCGTAGCCGTCGGCGGGCTCGAGGCCGGTCGCCGCTTTGAAGGCGGCGATCGTGTCGGGGTCGAGCGGCTCGCCGGCGGAGACCATCCGTCGCAGCGCCGGCAGCGGCCGCAGCGTCGTCCGCCGCGCCAGCATCCGGTACTCGGTCGGTGCCTGGCAGAGGACGTCGACGCCGAGCGCCTCGGCAAGATCGAGCCGCTCGGCGGGGTCGAAGCGGCCGTCGTGGATGACGGCGGCGGCGCCGGTCAGCCAGGGGGCGAGGAAGACGTTGCGCGCCGACTTCGACCAGCCGGTCGCGGTCGTGCACCAGGCCAGCTCGCCGCGGCGCGAGCCGAACCAGTGGGTCGCCTGGATCTCCTGTCCGAACAGGTACCGGTAGCCATGGACGATGCCGCGCGGGTCGCCGGTCGTGCCCGAGGTGAAGACGATCAGCGCCGGGTCCTCGGGGCCCATCTCCTCAACCGCGGCGGGCGTCTCCTGCGGCCGGTCCTCGTCGAGGACCTCGGCGACCTCCGCTATCGTCATCGTCGGCACCCCGTCCGGCAGGCCGGCCAGCAGCGCTTCCTCGCCGACGCAGAGCGCCGGATTGGCGGCCGTGACCCTGTGCTCGAGGTCGTGCGGGCGAAGCATCGTGTTGCAGGGCAGCGCCACCGCCCCCATCCGCCAGCAGGCGAGCATCGAGAGCACCCACTCGATCCGGTTGCCGACCAGCATCATCACCACGTCCCCCCGCTTCACCCCGCGGGCCGCGAACGCCCCCGAGAGCCCCGCCGAGCAGGCGACCAGTTCGCCGAAGTGCCAGTCCCGCCGCTCCCCGGCCCCGTCGATCGCGACGATCCCCAACCGCGAAGCAGGCGACCGCTCCATCAGTTCCTCGATCAGATTCACGAAGGCGCAGTCTATGAACGGGCGCTCGCCTAAGACGGGCGGACCGACCCACCAATGGGCAGGTAGGTGGGCCGGTCCGCCCGTCCCTCATTTCGCCCCCGGCACGTCGTGGTTGAGGAAACCCGCGAATAGCGCGGCTTATCTCAACCACGCGATTGATTCGGCGCCCGTCTTCATCTCGTGGTTCCTTTGTCCGGACAGGTCGGACAAAGGAACCACGATTTGCGGAGCGCGCGACTGGGAGGGGAGGGTGCCCGCCGCCCTACCTGCCCAGAGAGGGTGGTGGGCACCCGCCCCGCGAAGCCAAACCCTTACCGGAGTTCGCTGGAGCTCTTCCCGAGCAGCTGCCTGGCGACGATCAGCAGCTGGATCTGCTGGGTTCCCTCGAAGATGTCGAGGATCTTTGAGTCGCGGGCCCACTTCTCGAGCAGTTCGTTCTCGCCGTAGCCGACGGCGCCGCAGAGCTCGACGCAGCCGAGGGTGACGTCGACGCAGGTGCGCCCGGCCTTGGCCTTCGCCATTGAGGCCTGCAGCGAGTTGGGCTTCGAGTTGTCGGCCATCCAGGCGGCCTGCAGGGTGAGCAGGCGGGCCGCCTCGTAGTCGGCCTCCATCGCGAGGAAGCGCGCCGCGGCGGCGTGCTGGGAGAGGGCTGGGATCGAGTAGTCGACCTCGACCCCGGCCTCGGCGAGATGCTTGCGGGTCTCCTCCAGCGCCGCCCGGGTGACGCCGACGGCCATGGCTGCGACCAGTGGCCGGGTGTTGTCGAAGGTTTCCATCACCCCGGCGAAGCCCTTCTCCTTGACCTCCGGGTCGCCGAGCAGCGCCTCTTTCGGCACCCGGCAATCTTGGAGGGTGAAGTTGGCGGTGTCAGAGGCGCGGATCCCGAGCTTGTGCTCGAGCCGGTCGAGCTTCAGGCCCGGGTTGTCGCGCTCGACGATGAACGACTTGATCGCGGCGCGGCCCTTGGAGCGGTCGAGCGTCGCCCAGACGACGATCAGGTCGGCGCGGTCGCCGGAGGTGACGAAGATCTTCTCGCCGTTGAGGACGTACTCGTCGCCGTCGAGCTCGGCGGTGGTGCGGATCGCCGCCGAGTCGGAGCCCGCTTCGGGCTCGGTGATCGCCATCGCCGCCCACCTGCCGCCGTAGCGCTCGAGCTGCTCCTCGGTTGCGACCGAGGCGATCGCCGAGTTGCCGAGGCCCTGGCGCGGCATCGAGAGCAGCAGGCCGACGTCGCCCCAGCAGAGCTCGATGATGCCGAGCACGGTCGAGAGGTTGGAGCCGTTGCGGTTCTCGCCCGGGTCGGAGCCGTTGGCCTCGCGGCGCACGCCGGCGGCGCCGGCGCCGCCGATGTCCGAGCCCTCGTTCATGCCGTCGATCAGCGACGCCAGCATGTCGAGCTCCTTCGGATAGCTGTGCTCGGCCTCGTCGTACTTGCGCGAGATCGGGCGGAAGACCTCGGTCGCGACCTGGTTCGCCTGGCTCGCCAGCGGCCTGAACTTCTTCGGTATCTCGAGGTTGATCATGCGAGTAGCCCTCCCTCCATCACGCCTGCTGCTCGCAGGTCCCTGTACCAGCGCTCGACCGGATGCTCCTTGACGAAGCCGTGACCGCCGAGCAACTGGACGCCGTCGGAGCCGATTCGCATCCCCTTCTCGGCGCAGAGTCGACGGGCGATCGCCGCCTCACGGCGGAAGTCCTCGCCGGTGTCGGCGCGGCTGGCGGCGCGGTAGGTCGCCAGCCGCATCCCGTCGGTCTCGATCCCGATGTCGGAGACGGCGAAGGCGACGCCCTGGCGGTTGGAGACCGGTTCGCCGAAGGCCTGGCGCTCGTTGACGTAGGGGATCACGTAGTCGAGGACCGCCTGCGAGGTGCCGACCGCGAGCGCGCACCAGGCGATGCGGGCGCGGTCTATGCACTCGAGGTAGTCCTGGCGATGGCCCTCGCCGAGCAGCGCCGTGCCCGGCAGGCGGGCGCCCTCGATCAGCAGGCGGCCGGTCGCCGCCGGGCGCAGCCCCATCGCCGGCTCGTCCTCGATCGAGAGCCCCTGCGTACCCGACTCGACGACGAACAGCGCCGGTCCGACCCCCTCTGCCTCTGCGGCGACGAGGAAGAGCTCGCACTCCTGGGGGCGGGCGATCAGCGACTTGGCGCCGTCGAGGACCCAGTCCTCGCCATCGCGGCGCGCCGTCGTCTCCAGTGCCAGCGGGTCGAAGAGCGGGCGCGGCTCGAGGATCGCCAGCGCCGCCGCCGGCACGTCCTCGCCGGTGAACGCCGGCAGATAGGTCGCCTCCTGCTCGGCGCTGCCCCAGACGCCGATCGCGGTGGCGACCGCGCCGGGCGCGAGCGCCGCGTAGGCGATCCCCATGTCGCCGTGGGCAAGCGCCTCGGCGATCAGGACCGTGGTCACCGCCGCCTGCTCCTGCATGACGCCGCCGAGCTCCTCGGGGACGCCGAGCATGTTGATGCCGAGCTCTGTCGCCTGGCCCAGCAGCTCCGGCGGCGTCGACCGCGAGGCGTCGGCCTCCAGGGCTGCCGGCCGGATCTCGGCTTCGGCGAAGGCGCGACCGGCCTCCTGGAACATCTGCTGCTCGTCGTCGGGGCTGAGGTCGAACAGGCCCCTCGATCTACCACGCGCCTGGCGCGCCGGTTTGCCGAGTTGCTGGGCGGCCTTGAAGGTGCGGCCGGCGACGGTCGCGGTGCGAAAGCCGCTCTTGGTGCCCTGGAACAGGGCTCGCTCGACCCCTTTGCGGATCCGGATCCGGTCGAGCAGGTCGGAGCCGGCGAGCCAGTTCAGCGCCCGCAGCCCGACCCCCATGCTGCGCTCGGCGACGGTCTTGTCGCCGTCGGTCGTGGTGGTCATCTGATCCTCCCGTCGAGGTGCTCGGTCTTCTTCCCTGCGTCGCGTACTGCGAAGGCGATCTCGGTTTCCTGCGAGGTATCAACCTCGGCGCTGGCGAACTCGACCCGCGCCGGCAGCAGGATCGGCCTGCGAAAGCGGACCTCGGCGACGAAGGCGTCGGGGAGCCGTGACTCCAGCGCCGCCAAGCAGCGGGCCTTGGTCCACATCCCGTGCGCGATCGCCGCTGGAAAGCCCAGCGGCTTCGCCGTCAGCGAGTGCATGTGGATCGGGTTGCGGTCGCCGGAGACGGCCGCGTAGCGGCGGCCCAGATCGCCCCCGAGCCTCCACTCCGCTCCAGCCGGCGCGTCCCCCGGCAGCGCCTCGAACCCCTCCTCCGGCTGAGAACGCGCTTCTTCTCGCATAGCGGGAGCTTTTGCGTTCTCAGCGGGCTTGCCGCGGCGGAGCATGGTGCTGGTCTCGTCCCAGACGACTTCGTCGCCGGCGAGGACGATGGTCTGCAGGGCGAAGGTGCTGCCCTTGGGGTGCGGCTGGAGCTTGGTCGGGCGGACGTGGATCGTCAGTTCCTCGCCGCTGGCGACCGGGCGCTGCTGGTGAATCCGGTTCTCGACGTGGACGAGGCCGACCGCGCCGAAGGGGAAGCTGCCGTCGGCCATCACCGCCATCTGCAGCGGGAAGGCGAGGACGTGCGGGTAGGTGGGGGGCAGGTGGTCGCGGAGGGCGAAGCCGCAGACCTTGGCGTAGGCGGCAAGCGCAGCCGGCTCGGCGCTGACGCCGCCGAGCTCCAGCTCGAGGTCGGGGATCTCGCCGCCGCCACCGGGGACGAACGGCAGCAACGAGGCGCCGGGCACGAGCGGTGCTGCCGCCCGAGCGTAGAGCGGCAATATCTGCGGCGGGCTGTCGAGGGTGCGGGTCGGCATCCCTATGCCCCCAGCAGGTTCTGGCCGCAGACGCGGACCACGTTGCCGTTGACGCCGGTCGAGGCGGGGCTGGCGAACCAGGCGATCGTCTCGGCGACGTCGACCGGCAGGCCGCCCTGGGAGAGGCTGGACATTCGCCGTCCGGCTTCGCGCGGGCCGATCGGCATTGCCGCCGTCATCTGGGTCTCGATGAATCCGGGCGCGACGGCGTTGATCGTCGCCCCCCGCCCGGCCAGCTCCGGCGCCAGCGCCTCGACCATCCCGATCACGCCCGCCTTCGAGGCCGCGTAGTTGGTCTGGCCCGAGTTGCCGGCGATCCCCGACATCGAGGAGACGCAGACGATGCGGCCGTTGGGGCGGAGCCTGCCGGCGTCGAGCAGCGCGTCGTCGATCCGCTCCTCGCTGGAGAGGTTGATCTCGATCAGCTGGGTCCAGCGCTCCTCCGGCATCTTCGCGATCGTGCGGTCCTTGGTGACGCCGGCGTTGTGGACGACGACGTCGACGCCGTCACCGAGCTCGGCGACGATCCGCTCCGGCGCGTCCTCGGCGGTGATGTCGAGCGCGATCGAGCGACCGCCGATCGTCTCGGCCACCGCCTTCAGGTCGGCCGCGGCCTGGGGCACGTCGAGGCCGACGACGGTGGCGCCGTCGCGGGCCAGGGTCGAGGCGATCGCGGCCCCGATCCCGCGCGAGGCGCCGGTGACGAGGGCGGTCCGGTCGGCAAGGGGCTGCTCCCAGTCGATCTCGGGAATCGGCGCGACGCCGGGCCCGATCCGCACCACCTGGCCCGAGACGTAGGCCGAACGCGGCGAGAGCAGGAAGCGCAGGGTCGAGCCGAGCTGTTCCTCGGCGCCCGGCGCGAGGTAGACGAGCTGGCAGGTGGCGCCGCGGCCGCCGATCTCCTTGCCGAGCGAGCGGGTGAAGCCCTCCAGCGCGCGCTGCGCGCTGTGGGCGCGGGCGGAGCCGGCTTCGGCGGGCGGGGTGCCGAGGACGACGACCCGACCGCAGCCCTTCAGCCGCGGCACCGCGGGGTAGAAGAACCGCTGCAGCTCGACCAGCTCGCTCGAGTCGGCGATCCCCGTCGCGTCGAACACCAGCGCCTTCGCCGGCCCCTCGCCGCCGGCGCGTTCGGCCGCGATCTGGTCGAGCAGGGCGGCGACGGCGCGGCCGAGGCGTCCCCCCGGCGCGGCGCCGCTCAGCACCGGGCCGGAGACGACCGGGGCGCCGGGCCGGTAGCGCTCCAGCGCCACCGGTTGCGGCAGTCCGACCTGTTTGGCGATCGTCGAGACGAGCGGCGCGTTGACTAGCTGTGAGTAGCGGTCCGTCACTTCGTGGCACCTCCCGGGCCTTCGAGGATCGCGACGACGCCCTGGCCGCCGGCAGCGCAGACGCTGATTGCGCCGCGGCCGGCGCCGTCTTCGTGTAGCTGCTTGGCGAGGCCGGCGACGATGCGGCCGCCGGTCGCGGCGAAGGGATGAGCGGCGGCGAGCGAGCCGCCGTTGACGTTGAGCTTGGCGCGGTCGATCGCGCCAAGCGGCGCCTCGCGGCCGAGCCTCTCCTTGCAGTACTCCGCGTCCTCCCAGGCTTTCAGCGTGCACAGCACCTGCGCCGCGAAGGCCTCGTGAATCTCGTAGTAGTCGAAGTCCTGCAGGCGCAGGCCGGCGCGGTCGAGCATCGCCGGCATTGCGTGAGCGGGCGCCATCAGCAGCCCTTCGCGCTTGTGGACGTGGTCGACGGCGGCGGTTTGCGCCTCGCTCAGGTAAGCGAGGATCGGTAGGTCGCGGGCCTTCGCCCACTGCTCGGAGGCGAGCAGCACCGCCGAGGCACCGTCGGAGAGCGGCGTCGAGTTGGCGGCGGTCATCGTCCCCTCGGGGCCGCCGAAGACCGGCTTCAGCTTGCCCAGCTTCTCGAGGCTGGAGTCGGGGCGCAGGTTGGCGTCACGCTCGAGCCCGAGGTAGGGCGTGATCAGGTCCTCGAAGAAGCCGCGCTCATAGGCGGCGGCGAGCTTTTGGTGGCTGGCCAGCGCCAGCTCGTCCTGCTCGGTGCGGCCAATCCCCCATTCGGTCGCCATGATCGCGCAGTGCTCGCCCATCGAGAGGCCGGTGCGTGGCTCCTCGTTACGGGGGATGCTGGGAACGATGTGACCGGGGCGGAACCCGGTCAGCGCCTTCAGCTTGCCGCCGGTCGAGCGCTGCCGGTTGGCCTCCAGCAGCGTCGCCCGCAGCTGCTCGTTGAGCGCGATCGGCGCGTCGGAGGTGGTGTCGGCGCCGCAGGCGATGCCGGCGTCGATCTGGCCGAGGGCGATCTTGTTGGCGACGAGGATCGTCGTCTCCAGGCCGGTGCCGCAGGCCTGCTGGACGTCGTAGGCGGGGGTCTCGGCCGCCAGTCGCGTGCTGAGGACGCTCTCGCGGGCGAGGTCGCGGTCGTGGGAGTGCTTGAGGACGGCGCCGCCGGCGACCTCGCCGAGTCGCTCGCCCTCGAGCCCGAAGCGATCGACGAGCCCGTCGAGCGCCGCGGTCAGCATGTCCTGGTTGGAGGCGTGGGCGTAGGCGCCGTCGGAGCGGGCGAAGGGGATCCGGTTGCCGCCGACGATGGCGACCTTGCGGGTCTCGCTGTTCATTCGGGAGCGGTTCCTTTGCGGCTGGGATTGGGAGTGGGGGAGGCCGAGCGGGCGCGGAGGCCGGGCTCGACCGTTGCGATCAGCAGCTCCGCAGCCTGCACGGCGCTGAGGGCCTCGTTCCGCAGCCACCAGCGTGCCAGCGCCTCGGCGGCGCCGAGGACGGCGGTGGAGAGGGCTTCGATTTCGGTGCCGGCGTCCTCGCGCACCGCCTCCGGCAGCTGGGCCGCGATCGAGCCGGCGACGAAGCGCAGGATCCGGGCCCGGTACTCGGCGACCCGCTCCGCGACCTCGCCCTGGTTCGGCAGCGTCTCGTCGAAGAGGACCGCCCAGGCGGCGCGGTCGGAGTCGAGGAAGAAGAAGAAGGCATGGACCCCGGCGCCCAGCGCTTCGGCCGGGCTCGAGGCCCTGGCCACCGCCTCGGCGACGGTCTCGGTCAGCGCGTCGCCGGCCCGTTCCATACAGGCGATGTAGAGCCGTTCCTTGTTGCCGAAGTAGGCGTAGAGGAGGGGCTTGGTGACGCCGACCGCGGCGGCGATCTCGTCCATCGTCACCGCCGCGTAGCCGCGCTCGGCAAAGAGTCCGTGGGCGGCGTCGAGCGTCTGCTCCATGCGATCCCCGCGCGACAGTCGTGCTCTGACCGATGCATCCATCGATGTAGAGGTTACCCGAATATAAATTCAGACAAACGTGACGAGCAGCACACGAGCGCGATCAGCCTATGTATAATCACATTATGTGGATATACATATATATCTGGCGAAGCGAGGATGGGATCCAACGCTCTATTCCGAACGGCATTATGTGATTTGACATGAAGACCTCCGTCAGCAATCCCTTCAGGTTCGGGGCCCTCGCCCTGGACGATGCGTTCGCGGACCGGGAGCGGGAGACCGCGGAGTTGGCGGCTGACATGCGCAACGGCCAGGACGTCGTCGTCTTCGCTCCTCGCAGGTACGGCAAGTCGTCGCTCGTCTGGGCCGCGACGCGTGCGGTCGTCGCCGAAAAGACCCTGGTGGCGACGATCGACCTGATGACGACGCCGACCAAGGAGCGCCTCGCTGCCGCCCTCGCCTCGGCCGTCTACCAGCAGATCGCCTCGCCGCTGGAGCGGGTCCGGGAGCGCGCGCTGGCCCCCTTTCGCGGTCTCCGGGTCGAACCGGTGGTGACCGTGGACCCCGAGACCGGGGAACTCTCCTTCAGCTTCTCGATCGCCCGCGGCGAGGGGGACATAGACGTCACGATCGAGCGCCTGCTCGAGCTCCCGGCCGAGCTCGGTGCCGGCCGTGGTCGCCGCACGGTCCTGGTGATCGACGAGTTCCAGGAGATCGTCGAGATCGACCCCAACCTGCCGAAGCTGCTGCGGGCCGCCTTCCAGCGCCAACCGGAGGTCTCGCACGTCTATCTCGGCAGCCGCCGACACGTGATGCAGCGGATCTTCAACGACGCCAACGAGCCGTTCTGGCGCAGTGCCAAGCCGATCGAGCTGGGGCCGATCGACCCCGGTCCCTTCGCCGCGTTCATCTCAGAGCGCTTCGCTGGGAGCGAGCGCGAAGTCGCCGAGGAGACGGTTGCCAGGTTGATCGAGCTGACCGGGGGCCATCCCTATGCGACGCAGGAGCTGAGCTACTTCCTCTGGGAGGAGACCGGCCCGGGAGAACTCGCCTCGGTCGAGCACCTGGACCTGGCACTGACCGCGGTCCTGCGTTCGGAGAACGCCCACTTCAGCCTGCTCTGGGAAGGCGCCTCCGGGGTCCAGAAGCTGCTCCTGCAGGCCCTTGCGCGCGAGCCGGGCCGCCCCTACACGAATGCCTACCGCAACCGCCACCAGCTGCCGCCCACCGCGACCCTGCAGACGGCGCTGCGGGCGCTCGAGCGGCGCGAAGCGATCGGGCGCAGCGCGGCGGGATACCGGATCGCCGAGCCCTTCTTCGCCGCGTGGCTGGGGCGCCAGGAGCACCAGTTCGGCGGCGTCGACGCCTGAGCGTCAGCGGGCGGGCACTGCGAGCCCGACGCTGAACGGCGCGTCGGGGCCCGGCCTGATCACCACGTCGACCGGCTCGTGCGCGGTGCCGGCGCTATTGCTGGCGACGACGCGGACGCGGAAAAAGCCGGCGGCGCTCGTGCGGCGGCCGATCCAGATCACGACCTCGCCGTTTGGCCGCACCCGGCAATAGGCGCCGAGCGGGAGCCTGGCCTCGCAGCTGACTTGTGGGGACGGGGAGCCGGAGACCGGGATCACGAACTTGGAGGCCCGACCGGCGATCGTCTCGATCGTCGTGCTCGGAATCTGCGGTGACCGCTTTAGCTCGGCCGGGGGTTCGGGCGGGGGCGGCGGTTCTTCCGCCGCCACGCTCACCGTGACGCTCGCCGCCGTGCTGGCAGCTTCGGAGCTTTTGACGACCAGCGAGAAGGTCAGCGTCGCCGGCCCGGTCGGCGCGGTGAAGGTGGGTTTGACCGCAGTGGAGCTGGAGAGGGTCACCGCCGTGCCGCCGGTCTGTTTCCATTCGTAGTTGAGGGCGTGGCCGAGCGGATCAGAGCTGGCGGAACCGTCGAGGGTGACTTGGTCCCCGCTTGCCACGGACTGGGGGGTGCCGGCGTCGGCGCCCGGGACCGAGGTATCGGAGAGGACGATCTGGCGCTTGAGCCAGGCCCAGTAGTCCGCGTACGCCGGTTCTTCGCATTTGGCCTGGCTCGAGCACGCTTCGTTGCTGTCGTGCGCCGCGTAGGTGTAGTAGGCGTTGAGCTTCTTCGCCAGCTGCGGTTCGAAGACGTTGACCGGGGAGTTTTTCGAGCCGTAGTCCATGTAGGAGCGCAGCTCGTGCTCGGCGCCGTAGGAAGCGTCGGCGAGGTCGACCAATTTCGCGGTGGCGATGTGATCGGCGTGGTCGCCGCTGCCGAATTCGTCGACGAAGTCCTGGGTGGAGAGGACGTCCGGTTCGAATTCGGCGATCAGTCCTTCGAGCGTTGCCAGCAGCCCTTCGTAGGTGTAGGTGGCCGAGCCGTCGAGGGCGCTCAGTTCGTTCAGCGGCGTCAGGCTGGCGGGCTCGGGGTTGTGGCTGCGCCAGAGCCTCGGCAAGCTCACGGATCCAGTCGCCGGGTAGCCAGCTCCGCTCGGCCCGCCGTTGGGCAGCCGCAGGTAGACCTCGCTCACCATCGGGTTGCCGTTCAGGGTGGCGACGTGCAGCGTGTGCCCGGCGACCACCGGTTCGGAGTTCGTCCAGGCGTCGGCAACGGCGGCCATCTGCGCGTAGGCGGCCCTCGAACCTTCTTCGCGTTCGTGCCAGTAGGCGGTGCCGAGGCCGGCGTCACCGGCGGTGACGAAGACGGTGCGCACGCAGTCCCCGGCGGCGATCGCTTCGAGCAGGTCGGGGCTTTGGAAGATCAGGTCGTCGTCCTCGTGGGCGACGATGAACATGCTCCGGTGTGCGCAGAGATCCAGCGCCCGGGCGCTCGGAGCTGGAAGCAGGAGGGCGGCGAGCCAGCCGATCGCCAGGAGGCAGGCGAGCCCTGCGGCAGGGCGGAGCGGGAGTGGGCGAAGGCCGAGCCTCATGACTCAAGATTCTGCCGGACCGGCGGCTGGGCGCGGCTGGGTCGCTCGTCTGCCGGCTATTTGCCCGGCGGGGCGACGACCCTGAACTTCTTGGTCACCGGGTCCGCGTCGACGCCGTCGGTGCCCACCGCTTTGACCTTGAAGACGTAGCTGCCAGGCTCGAGGCCGCGGTAGGTGATCGGCGAGCTGCAGGTCTTGTAGGTGAGCTTGCGGCTTCCTTTCGCGAGTGCGCACTTGAACTGGGCGACGCTCCCCTTCGCGACGAAGGCGAATCGCACCCGGCCCTGCTTGTGTTCGATCTTGGTCTTGACCAGCTTGGTGGTGGGCGCCGAGATCGGTGGGGGTTCGGGCAACGGGTTGAGCGTTGCGACGACGTTCGCGTCCGCGTCGACCGAGACCCGGCATCCGTCGCCGACGATTTCATCGCAGCCCGACCAGACAACCGGTGCGGTGTTGGGGCCGAGGCTGGCGCTCAGCATCACCGAGGTGCCGTGATCGACGGTCTCGCTGCAGGTCGCGCCGCAATCGATTCCGGCGGGGGAGCTCGTGATCGTGCCCGAGCCCGTACCGGCCTTGGTGATCGTCAGCCGGTGGCGCTCGAGCGCGAACTCAGCGCCGACTTCGGTCAGCGCGCCGATCGTCACCTTGCAGGTGCCGGTCCCGGTGCAGGCGCCGCTCCAGCCCGTGAAGTCGGACCCCGCCGCCGGGCTGGCGCTGAGCGTCACTTCGGTCCCTTCTTCGTAGGGCTCTTCGCAGTCGGAGCCGCATTCGATCCCGGCGGGGGAGCTGGCGACGGTGCCGCTGCCGTTACCGGACCTGCTCAACTTCAGCGCGAACACCGGGACGGGCGAGAATTCGGCGCCGACCGAGCTGGCGGCGTTCATCGTCACCTTGCAGGCTCCCGAGCCGGTGCAGGCACCGGTCCATTTGACGAAGAAGGAACCGGGGCCGGGAGACGCGCTCAGCGTCACTTCGGTGCCGTGGTTGAAGCTTGCCGTGCAGGTCCCACCGCAGTCGATGCCCGCCGGGGAGCTAGTCACGGCCCCCGACCCGCCACCGCTGGCGATGACGCTGAGCAGGTGACGTTCGAGGGCGAATTCCGCTCCGACCTGCTTCGCCGCCGAGATCGTCACTTTGCAGGCCCCGGTCCCAGTGCAGGCGCCGCTCCAGCCTTTGAATTCAGAGCCAGCCGACGCACTCGGGGTCAGCGTCACTTCGGTGCCTTCTTCGTAGCTGGCTTCGCATTCGGAGCCGCAGCTGATGCCGCTCGGGCTGCTGGTGACGGTTCCCGAGCCGTTGCCGCTCTTCGTCACCTTCAGCGCGAATTTCGGGATCAGCGCAAATTCGGCGCCAACCGATTTGGCCGCCGACATCGTCACTTTGCAGGTCCCCGTTCCGGTGCAGGCGCCGGTCCATTTGATGAAGCGCGAGCCGCTGGCAGGCGGCGCGGAGAGCGTCACTTCGGTCCCGTGGTTGAAGCTCGCCGAGCAGGTTGCGCCGCATTCGATGCCAGCGGGGGCGCTCGTCACCGAGCCGCTGCCCGAGCCTGACCTCGATACCGAGAGCAGGTGACGTTCGAGCGCGAATTCGGCGCCGACTTCCTTCGCCGCGTCGATCGTGACCTTGCAGGTGCCGGTCCCGGTGCAGGCGCCGCTCCAGCCTTTGAATTCTGACCCCGCCGCGGGGTTCGGGGTCAGCGTGACTTCGGTGCCATGGTCGTAGTTCGCGGAACAGGTCGCACCACATTCGATCCCGCTCGGCGAGCTCGTGACGGTGCCCGACCCGGTGCCGCTCTT
>Ga0335070_10000678_pt1 | contig 38531 bp, 35 predicted proteins | sample Lox_Sample_13_FD_206722 | JGI IMG/M metagenome (GOLD analysis project Ga0335070, IMG submission 206722) | Soil microbial communities from Loxahatchee National Wildlife Refuge, Florida, United States - Lox_Sample_1.3 | ecosystem: Environmental > Terrestrial > Soil > Wetlands | place: USA... | reverse complement strand
GCCGGGTGTGAAGATCAACGCCCCGGCGCATCCCGGCACGGCCGAGGTGCTGACCCGCGAGGCGATCGAATTCCTGGTCGGCCTTGAGCGCAAGTTCGGCGCCCGCCGGCTCGAATTGCTGCAGCATCGCCAGGAGCGGCAGAAGCGGCTCGACCGCGGCGAGCGGCCGGACTTCCTGCCCGAGACGGCGAAGATCCGCGAAGGCGACTGGACGGTGGCGCCCCTGCCCAAGGACCTGCTCGACCGCCGGGTCGAGATCACCGGCCCGACCGATCGCAAGATGGTGATCAACGCGCTCAACTGCGGCGCCTCGGTGTTCATGCCGGACTTCGAGGACGCGAACACGCCGACCTGGGCGAACCTGATCGAAGGCCACATCAATCTCCGCGACGCCGTCCGCCGCACCATCACCTTCGACGACCCGAACTCGGGCAAGCACTACAAGCTCGCCGACAAGACGGCGGTGCTGATCGCGCGGCCGCGCGGCTGGCACCTGGCCGAAAAACACGTCGTCGTCGACGGCAAGCCGATGTCCGGCTCGATCTTCGACTTCGGCCTGTACTTCTTCCACAACGCCAAGGAGCTGATCGCGCGCGGCAGCGGCCCGTATTTCTACCTGCCGAAGATGGAAAGCCACCTCGAGGCGCGGCTGTGGAACGACATCTTCGTCGAGGCGCAGGCGAAGCTCGGCATCAAGCGCGGCACGATCAAGGCGACCTGCCTGATCGAGACGATCCTCGCCGCGTTCGAGATGGACGAGATCCTCTACGAGCTGCGCGAGCATTCGGCCGGCCTCAACTGCGGGCGCTGGGACTACATCTACAGCTTCATCAAGAAGTTCGCGCAAGACCCGGCCTGCGTGATGCCGGACCGCGCACAGGTGACGATGACGGCGCATTTCCTGCGTTCGTACAGCCTGCTGCTGATCCAGACCTGCCACAAGCGCAACGTGCATGCGATGGGTGGCATGGCGGCGCAGATCCCGATCAAGAACGATCCGGCGGCGAACGAAGCCGCGATGGCCAAGGTGCGCGCCGACAAGGAGCGCGAGGCCGGCGACGGCCACGACGGCACCTGGGTGGCACACCCGGGCCTGGTGCCGATCGCGAAAGAGATCTTCGACCGGCTGATGCCGGAGGCCAACCAGATCGCGCGCAAGCGGCAGGACGTGAACGTCTCCGCGAAGGACCTGCTGCAGGTGCCGACCGGCACGATCACCGAAGCCGGCCTGCGCCAGAACATCAACGTCGGCATCGGCTATCTCGCGGCGTGGCTCGGCGGCCTGGGCTGCGTGCCGCTCTACAACCTGATGGAGGACGCGGCGACCGCGGAGATCAGCCGCGCCCAGGTTTGGCAGCAGATCCGCCACAAGGCGAAGCTCGCCGACGACGGCCGGCTGATCGACGTCAAGCTCTGCCGCAGCATCCTCAAAGAGGAACTCGGCAAGACCAAGGCGGCGGCCAACGGTCATGCAGCCAGCGGCCACTATGACGAGGCGGCCAAGCTGTTCCGGGGCCTGATCGAGGCGAAGAAGTTCCCGGAGTTCCTGACTCTGCCCGCCTACGACTGGATCGTCGCGCACGAGAAGGCTTAAAGCATTTTTCAATGGCGGAGCGGGCGCAGCATCTGCTGCGCCCGTTCTGTTTTTGCCAGGTTCTCGAAACATTCCACTGCGACCGGCCCCCGACCTTCAGGGGGTGGAGCCGGGCGGCGTTTTCCTGTATGAGGGCGGCCTGAACGCGGCTGTGTGGACGCTTTTCTGGGGGTCCTGTGACCGGGGATCTGATGCACTATCTCGACTTCGAGAAGCCGATTGCCGAGCTCGAAGGCAAGATCGAAGAGCTGCGCCGGCTGACCAGCGACGGCGGGCTCAACATCGCCGAAGAGGTCGGCAAGCTGCAGTCGAAGGTCGACCGCCAGCTGCGCACCGCCTACAGCCGGCTCTCGGCGTGGCAGAAGGTGCAGGTCGCCCGTCATCCCGAGCGCCCGCACTGCCTCGACTACGTGAACGCGCTGGTCGAGGAGTTCACGCCGCTGGCCGGCGACCGGCTGTTTGCCGAGGATGCCGCCATGATCGGCGGACTCGGCCGTCTCGCCGGCTATTCCTGCGTCGTGCTCGGGAACGAGAAGGGCGCTGACACCGAAGACCGCGTGAAGCGCAACTTCGGCATGGCACGCCCGGAAGGCTATCGCAAGGCGCAGCGCCTGATGGAGCTCGCCGACCGCTTCAAGCTGCCGGTGGTGGCGTTCGTCGACACGCCCGGCGCCTATCCCGGCATCGACGCCGAGGCGCGCGGCCAGGCGCAGGCGATCGCGCGCTGCCTCGAGGTGAGCATGGCGATCAAGGTGCCGTTCGTCGCCGTGGTCATCGGCGAAGGCGGCTCGGGCGGCGCGATCGCGATCGCCGCCGCCAACCGCGTCCTCATGCTCGAGCACGCGGTGTACTCGGTCATCTCGCCCGAGGGCTGCGCCTCGATCCTGTGGCGCAGCGCCGAGCACGCCAAGGATGCCGCCGAGGCGCTCCGCCTCACCGCACAGGACCTCTTGAAGCTCGGCGTCATCGACCACGTGGTGCCCGAGCCGCTCGGCGGCGCGCACCGTGACCGTGCCCGCACCATCCAGGCGGTGGGCGAGGCGGTCGCCCGCAATCTGCGCGAGCTGATCGGCCAGGACGGCGGCCAGCTGCGCACCCGCCGGCGCGAGAAGTTCCTCGAGATGGGTCGCCAGGGCCTCGCTTAGGTTTTTTTTGGCATAATGCGGGGCTTGAAGCCGACTCCAAGGCCTCGCTTGAAAACCTCGCGCGCAAAGCCTCAGAAAGACCCAAATCCTCCGAAAGACGGGGACGATATCGCCGAAGCGGTCGTCGCCGGCGACCGTCGGGCACTCGCGCGCGCCATCACCCTCATCGAATCGACGCGCGCCGATCACCGCGCCCGCGCCGAGGCGCTGATCGGCAAGCTCCTGCCCAGCACCGGCAACGCCGTGCGCATCGGCATCTCGGGCTCGCCCGGCGTCGGCAAGTCGACCTTCATCGAGGCGTTCGGCCTGTACCTGACGGGCCAGGGCCGCCGGCTCGCCGTGCTTGCGGTCGATCCTTCGTCGCCGCTCTCGGGCGGCTCGATCCTCGGCGACAAGACGCGCATGCAGGACCTGGCGCGCAACGACAAGGCGTTCATCCGGCCCTCGCCCACCGCCGGCACGTTGGGCGGTGTCGCCCGGCGCACGCGCGAGGCCGGGCTCGCCTGCGAGGCCGCCGGCTTCGACGTGGTGATCGTCGAGACCGTCGGCGTCGGCCAGTCGGAGACCGCGGTCGCCGACATGGTCGACCTGTTCGTCCTGCTGCTGCCGCCGGCCGGCGGCGACGAGCTGCAGGGCCTGAAGAAAGGCATCGTCGAGCTCGCCGACCTGATCGTCGTGAACAAGGCCGACGGCGATCTCGAGCCGGCGGCGAACCGCGCCGTCGCCGAGTACAAGGCCGCCGTGCACATGCTGCGTCCGGCGACGTCCGGCTGGATGCCGCCGATCCTGAAAGTCTCGGCACTGCAACGCCGCGGGCTCGACGCGGTGTGGAAGGAGATCGAACGCTTCCGCGAAGTCCTCGGGCCCGAGCGCCTCGCCGAGAAGCGCATCCGCCAGGCGCGCGCCTGGATGTGGAACGAGATCGAGGAAGGCCTGGTCGCCGAGCTGCGCGCGCACCCGAAGGTGGCGCGCCAGCTGGCACAGCTCGAAGCCAAGGTCGCCGCCGGCGACATGACGCCGACCAGTGCCGCGCGCATCATCCTCGACGAGTTTCGCGGCCGCGAGTGAGCGCGAGCGGAGTTACGCCAGCGTGTCGACCAAAGTGCCGCCGCCGAAGTTCTGCGGCGGACGGAAGTTCGGCCCGGGCACCGACGGCGGCAACGGCACCGGCCGAACGGCCTGCGCATAGAACAAGCCGCGGTCGACGGGCAGCAGCTTGAACAGCGCGATGACAGCCGCCGCACCGGCCAGCTCGGCCGCCATCGTGGTGGGACTCATAAGGTCGTGACTTTAGGGAGCGCGGCAGCTACGCCGTCGTGTCGACGTGCTGGCCGCGATGCGACGGGCTCGGCCCTTGCGGACCTTGCGGACCTTGCGGCCCCGGCGGCTGCGCCTGATGGACGGGGGCGCCGTGCATCGCCTCGTGCACCGACTGGTCGATAGGATGGGCGCCGGTCTGCCAGTTCCAGGCCTGGGTGGCACCGTGGGCGGGATACGTCGTCGTCATCGACCTCACTCCCCTTCTTGGGCGCGCGGTACCACAAAGCTAACGCTTTGGTAAGGTTAACGTCCAGTATTTTCTGGATATTTGGCGGTTCAGCCGAGGCCGACGGCGGATCGCGCAGCCGCAACGCTTGACGGCAGGCCGCGAAGCCCTTAAAAACCCGCCTTCCGCGGCTGTAGCCGGCGGTATTTTTCTGCTATTTCAAGGAATTCGCGTCATGTCCCGCCGCTGCATCGTGACCGGCAAACGTGTCCTGGTTGGCAACAACGTCAGCCATGCCAACAACAAGAACAAGCGCCGCTTCCTGCCCAACCTGCAGGTGATCTCGCTGCTCTCCGACGCGCTCGGCAGGTCGATCCAGCTGCGCCTGTCCTCGCGCGGCATCAAGACGGTCGAGCACGCGGGCGGTCTCGACGCGTGGCTGCTCAAGACGCGGAGCGCCGACCTCGACGTCGAGACGCGCCGCCTGAAGCGCGCCGTCGAGAAAGCGATCGAGAAGCGCGCCGCCTGAACGACGCCCTCGTTTCCGCGCAAAGAAGCCCGCCCAACCGGCGGGCTTTTTTATTGGCGTCAGCCGCGGGCTAAGTCTTTCTTCGGTTCGAGTTCTCTGCCCTGTGGCCGTCGCATCGACCTGCGTTTCCGCGTTTCCTGCTGTTTCTTGGAGCAGGAAACGACTATAGGCAGAATCGGCCGCGCGGTTCAGTGACTTGGCCTGCCGTTTCCGCGTTTCCTGGTTTTGCAGGGTATGGCCCAAAGGGAGCGCGGTTGTGGCCGGTTGTTTGGCCCAAGCAACCGCTGTGGATCGAATCTGCCCGTTGGCTCAGGAGGTTACGGAGCGGTTTCGCGGTTTCGTGGTTTTTCGGAGAATGCCCGCCAAGGCGCCCGCGGCACGATCCTCGCCGGTATCGCCCGACAACCGAACCTGGCGAACGCACAGCCCTGGGCTTGTCCGGGCCGTCCTGCTACGCCCTGAGCGGCTCGAGCACGCTGGCGTAGTTGGCGACGGCGGCACCGCCCATGTTGAACACGCCGGCGAGCTTCGGGCTCTTCACCTGCATGTCGCCGGCGGTGCCGGTCAGCTGCATCGCCGCCATGATGTGCATCGACACACCGGTGGCGCCGATCGGATGCCCTTTCGACTTGAGGCCGCCCGACGGGTTCACCGGCAGCTTGCCGGTCTTCTCGGTCCAGCCTTCGTGTGCGGCGCGCGCCCCCTGGCCTTTCGGGGTCAGTCCCATCGCCTCGTACTGCAGCAGCTCGGCGATGGTGAAACAGTCGTGCGTCTCGACGACGCCCAAGTCGTCGAGCTTCACCCGCGCCTGGGCGAAGGCCTGCTTCCACGCCTGTTCGCAGCCTTCGAACTGCACGATATCGCGCCGGCTCATCGGCAGGTAATCGTTCACCTGCGCCGCGGCGCGGAACAGCACGGCCTTCTTGAGGGCCACTGCGGTGTCGATGTCGGCCAGCACCAGGGCCGCCGCCCCGTCGGAGACCAGCGAGCAGTCGGTGCGGCGCAAGGGACCCGCAACCAGCGGGTTCTTGTCCGAGACCGTGCGGCAGAAATCGTAGCCGAGGTCCTTGCGCAGCTGCGCATACGGATTGACGACGCCGTTCTTGTGGTTCTTGGCGGCGATGCGCGCCATCGCGTCAGACTGGTCGCCGTAGCGCTGGAAATAGAGCTGCGCGATCTGCGCGAACATGCCGGCGAAGCTCATGTCCGGCCGGTCTTCCTCCTTCACGTAGGAGGCCTTCATCAGGATGCCGCCGACCTGGTCGCCGGGCGTCTCGGTCATCTTCTCGACGCCGGCGACGAGCACGATGCGCGATTTTTTCGCGGCGATCGCGTTCAAGCCCTGGTGGATGGCGGCCGTCCCGGTGGCGCAGGCGTTCTCGACCCGTGTCGACGGCTTGAAGCGGAACGCGTCGGAGGCCTGCAGCACCAGCGAGGACGGGAAGTCCTGCTTCACGAAGCCGCCGCCGAAATGGCCGACATAGATCTCGTCGACGTCCTGTGGTGCCACACCGGCATCGGCGAGCGCGCCGGTGCACACCTCGACGAGCATCTTCTCGAGATCCTCGCCTTCGCGTTTGCCGAATTTGCCGTGCGACCAGCCGACGATGCATCCTGTCATGGCGAGCTCCGCGTATCTCTAGCCAATGGATATGGCGGAGCTTAGCAGGAAAGCAAGATCAGGTCGCGTGCCGCCTAGTCCCGGGATGTCGGCTTCGACGAGCTTCGCCAGCAAGGCCAGCGATTCCTGCCAGCCAGATAGCAGGCGTCGGCCGGGATGACGGCGGGCACGCCTTCCTGGACGATCGCGAGCTCGCTCGCTCCCGAGGACGCGGCCCGGCCCCCGCGCTCCGACAGCGGCGCGAAAATAATTTAGCGCCCACGTCCGCTCGATATTCAGAGCCGTTCGCATTCCCGACCACCCGTAAATTCCGGGCATCCGCGCTTGCCCGCGTGCTCGCCCGCCCCCATATCCATCGGATGTTTCGCCGCCAGATGCGGCGCCTAAGGGGCTTGGGAAAGGGGATTGCGTGACCAAACTGTTGTTGCCGCCGCTATCGGCGGCGGTGTTCCTGCTCGGCGGCTGCGCCCTGCCACTGCTCGGCGGCCTGACCATGAGCGAGACGAACTCCGGCACGTCGGTGGTTTCGACCGCGCTGACCGGCAAGGGTCTCGGTGAGCACGCGCTCGATGCGGTCACCGGTCAGGACTGCCGTATCACCGAAAGCCTCTTCCGCGCGGACCGCGACGTCTGCGAGGATCGGGATTCTCCGGCGACCAAAGACGATTTCAAAGGCGTCGCGGCGCTGTTCTGAGCCTCAGGCGGTTGCGGCCTGCACCAATGCGTCCGCCGCCCAGACGAGGGCGTGTCCCGGTCCGCCCGCACCGCCGAGGCTTTGGCTGATCGCGTAGGCTGGCGCGGGCGGAGTCCCGCGCCAAACTCGACGATCTGCTTGCCGAAGAACCTTTCACGAAGGCGAAAAAGATGCGCTTCAGCCGGATCACGGAGTTCAATCCGGTCCAGCATCAGCCCATGCTGAAGGAATGGTTCACCCAGGCGTGAGGCGGGCCGAACGCCGGATCAGCGCCTCGCGAAATGCGCGGCGAGGCCGGCCAGCAGCGACGGCACGTCCGAGAACATCCGGTAGCCGCTGCGGCCGCGCTCGCGCATCACCCCCGCCGCCGTGAACTTGCGGATCAGCTCGTGGAACGGCGCCCAGAAGCCGTCGAGATCGCAGAGGAAGACCGGCTTGTCGTGATGGCCGAGATCGTTGGTCGTCAGCACCTCCAGGAGCTCGTCGAGCGTGCCGATGCCGCCGGGCAGGCAGACGAAGACGTCGGCGAGCGCGATCATCATCTCCTTGCGCTGCGCCAAGGTGTCGACGAGATGCAGCTCGGTGATGTCGCGCTTGGCGGCCTCGCGCGCGACCAGGAAGTGCGGCATCACGCCGACGACCGCGCCGCCGGCCTGTAGTGCCGCCGTCGCCGCCTCGCCCATCAGGCCGTTGCGGCTGCCGCCGTAGACCAGCCGCCACTTGCGGCGCGCGCATTCGGTGCCGAACGCCTGCGCGGCCTCGATCATCGTCGCCGGCAGGTTGGGCGCGGCCGAGCAGAACAGGCCGACCGAATGCAGCGGCTGGTGCGCGCTCACGTCGTGATCGTGACGTCGAGACCGATGTCGACCGCCGGCGCCGACTGGGTGATGCGGCCGACCGAAATGTAGTCGACGCCGCTCTCCGCCTTTTCCCTGATCGTCTCCAAGGTGATGCCGCCCGACGCCTCGAGCGGCACCTTGCCGCCGGCCATCTTCACCGCCTCGCGCATGGTGGCGGCGTCCATGTTGTCGAGCAGGATCATGTCGGCGCCGGCGTCGAGCGCTTCGCGCACCTGATCCAGGCGGTCGCACTCGACCTCGACGCGGCTCAGCACGGGCACGCCGGCCTTCGCCTTCGCGACCGCCGCCTTGATCGAGCCGCAGACGCCGATATGGTTGTCCTTGATCAGGATGCCGTCGTCGAGGCGGAGCCGGTGATTGCGCGCACCGCCGAGCTGCGCCGCGTGCTTCTCCACCGCGCGCAGGCCCGGATGGGTCTTGCGGGTGTCGATCAGCACGGCCTTCGTGCCCTTGATCCTGTCGACGTATCTCGCGGTCTCGGTCGCGATGCCGGAGAGATGCTGCAGGATGTTGAGCGCCGTGCGCTCCGCCGTCAGCAGCCCGCGCGCCGGGCCGGTGACACGCGCGAGCTTGGTCCCGTTCTTCGCCCGCTCGCCGTCGCGGACGAACGTCTCGAACTTGGCCTCGGGCACGCGGCGATGGAACACCTGGGCGGCGATGGCGATGCCGGCGACGACGATGTCCTGGCGGGTATTGATCAGGAAGTCGGCCTTCGCCGCTTCCGGGATCACGGTCTCGCTGGTCAGGTCGCAGAAGCCGATGTCCTCGGCCAACGCCCGGTCGATCAGCTCCTCGACGATCAATGGATCGATCACGCCGCCTCCTGTGCCAGCCGGGGCACTCGTTCGTGTACGGATGAATTTAGGGGCGGTCCCCCAAGTGGTCAATCAGGCCCAGGCGCGCCAGTCAGGCTCGAGATTGGGCGCGTTGCGGGGCCGCGGCGACAATGCCGGCAAAGCGCCAGCCGAGGCGCGAGCCGCCGAGGAACGGCACGACCCGGGTGCCGTCGGGGGCCGCCACGGCTTGCGGGATGTCGACGCCGCCGCGCTCCAGTGCCACGTATGTCGTGTTCAGCGGCAGGCCGTAGAAATTCGGACCGTGGACCGAGGCGAACCCTTCCAGCTTGTCCAGCGCCTTCTCTTCCTCGAAGACCTGGGCGTAGGTCTCGAGCGCATAGGGCGCGTTGAAGATGCCGGCGCAGCCGCAGGCGCTTTCCTTGGCGGTGATCGCATGCGGGGCTGAATCGGTGCCGAGAAAGAATTTCGGATTGCCGGAGATGGCGGCGCGGCGCAGCGCGCGGCGGTGCCGCTCGCGCTTGGCGACGGGCAGGCAATAGAGATGCGGCCGCAAGCCCCCCTCGAACATGGCGTTGCGGTTGATCACGAGGTGATGCGGCGTGATCGTCGCGGCGACGTTGGCGCTGGCACCGAGGATGAAATCCACCGCTTCCGCGGTGGTGATGTGCTCGAGCACGATCTTCAGGTCGGGGAAATCGTCGAGCAGGCGCGTCAGCACGCGATCGATGAACACGTTCTCGCGGTCGAAGATGTCGATGTCGGGATTGGTCGCCTCGCCGTGGATGAGGAGCGGCATGCCGAGCCGCTGCATGATCGCGAAGACGTCCCACAGACGCGCGGGATCGGTGACTCCGTGGGCGGAGTTGGTCGTCGCGTGCGCAGGATACAGCTTCGCCGCCGCGAACACGCCCTCTTCCCAGCCTTGCTTGATCTCCGCCGGTTCGGTGGCGTCGGTGAGATAGCAGGTGGTCAGCGGCGTGAACTGGACGCCGGCCGGCACCGCCTTGCTGATGCGGCTGCGGTATGCCGCTGCGGCGGCGGCGGTCGTGACCGGCGGGACGAGGTTCGGCATGACAATGGCGCGGCGGAAGTGCCGGGCCGTGTGCGGCACGGTCAGCGCCAGCATGTCTCCGTCGCGGAGATGCACATGCCAGTCGTCCGGCTGGCGGATGACCAAACGCTCCGTCATCTAGATTACGAACTGCCCCCTAGGCCCCTGTTTCCGCTCTTATACTGATTCCAGACACTCGAACACGTCGCCGTCGGCGGGACGGCCCGCGACATGGCGGCGATGCCACAGGGCGTAGAAAAGCAGAGTCCACGCCGCAAAGCCAGCGTGCTTATCAGGCGAGCCGAACAGCTTCACGACCGCTTCGCGCGATGCGAGTTCGGCCACGGCCGGCTGCGCCGCGACGAGCGGCCCCAGACGGCGCGCCTCGCGCGCGATCCAGGCGGAGACCGGTACGGTGAAGCCGCGCTTGGGTGCCGACGCGGCGGCGGCCGGCAGCGACCGCCCGAGCCAGCGCCGCAGCAGCCATTTGCCCTGGTTGCCGTGGATCTTCAGACGGTCGGGCAGGCGGAACGCAAAATCGGCGACCACCGGATCGAGAAACGGCGTCCGCCCCTCGACGCCGTGCGCCATCAGGCAGCGGTCCACCTTCACCAGCAGGTCGTTCGGCAGCCAGTCGGCGCAGTCGACCGCCTGGGCGATCTGCAGGCGGGTCCGCCCGTCGACGCGCTCGGTCAGCTCCGCCGCTTCGATGCCGTCGCGCCAGCTCGGGCTGCGCTCGCGCAGCACGTCGAGGCCGTCGAACGTGCCGCGCCGGCGCATGATCCGCCCGCCGAGCCACCAGGGCCTGAGGCCGCTGCGATAGCGCCCGTAGCCGGCGAACATCTCATCCCCGCCCTCGCCGGAAAGGATGACCTTCAACCCCGCTTCGCGCGCGCGCCGTCCGAGCAGGAAGGTCGGCACGGCGGCATAGTCGGCGACCGGATCGTCGAGAGCCGCGGCGACTTTCGGCAGCTCGCTCCAGAAGTCCTGTTCGCGCACGGGAACCTCTATGTGCTCCGCACCCACGGCGCGCGCCGCGGTCTCGGCGCTCCGCCGCTCGTCGGCGACGGGACTGTCGGGGAACCAGGCGGTGAACGCCATCACCGGCCGCGGATTGAGCCGCCCCATCTGGGCGAGCACCACCGATGAGTCAACGCCGCCGGAGAGGAACATGCCGTAGGGCACGTCCGAGCGCTGATGCACGCGCACGCTGTCCTCGAGCACGCGGTCGAGATCGGCGAGCGCACCTTCGAGTTCGCGCGCGTCCGGCCCCTTGGCGGGCAGCGCCGCGCGCCGCCGGCGCTCGATGACGCGGCCGTCGGAGACGACGATCGTCTCGCCGGGCAGCACGCGGCTGATGCCGCGGAAGATCGTCTCGGCGCGCGTCGTGAACTGCAGCTCGAGCAGCTCGGCGCGCCGCGCCGGATCGATCTCGCGGCCGACGATGTCGGCGGCCAGCAGCGCCTGCAGCTCGGACGCGAACGCGAAGCCGTGCGGGGTCTCGGCGTAGTACAGCGGCTTGATGCCGAACGGGTCGCGTGCGAGCACGAGGCGGCCGGCGCGCGAGTCATGGATCGCCAGCGCGTACATGCCGCGCAGCCGGTCGACGAAATCGAGGCCGTGCCGGCGGTAGAGAATCAGCGGCGGCTCGCAATCGGACTGCGTGGTGAAATTGACGCCGTGGAGCTGCTGGCGCAGCTCGACGTAGTTATAGATCTCGCCGTTGGCGACCAGGGCCGCACCACCCGGCTCGTAGAGCGGCTGGTCGCCGGTGGCGAGGTCGATGATCGCGAGGCGGTTGTGGACCATGCCGACGTTGCCGTTGCGGTACTGGTGGCGGCCGTCGGGGCCGCGATGCGCGAGCGCACCGGCCAGCCGGTTCAGGACCTCAGGCGTTGGCCCCTGACGGCCGACGGTCATCATGCCGGCGATACCGCACATCAGCGGGCGACCGCGTCGAAGAAGTCGAGATAGCGGCGCATGACCGCCGCCTCGGTGAATTCGCGCTGATAGGCGGCCGAGCCGGCAGCCGCCAGGCGCCGGCGCAGTTCGCCGTCCTGTGCCAGCCGCGTGATCGCGCCCGCGAGCGCGCCCACGTCGTCGACCGGCACAAGCAGCCCGGTCTCCTCCGGCGTGATCAGCTCGGCGGGGCCGGCGCTGGCCGTCGCGATGACGGGCCGGCCGTGCGCCCACGCCTCGACCACGACGTTGCCGAGCGGCTCGTGGCGCGACGGACAGATCACCAGATCACAAGTCGTCATCAATGCTCCGACGTCGTCCCGCCAGCCCAGGAACTTTATACGCTCTCCGAGACCGAATCGCTGCACCGCCGACTCCAGGCTACCACGCAGGTCGCCCTCGCCCGCGAGGCAGAGATATACCCCCTGGACCTCGCGCATCGCCTGGATCAGCACATCAAAGGCCTTGTTCGGATGAAACCGTCCCAACGCCAGCGCCAGCGGCGCGTTTCCGGGGACGCCGAGGCTGTTGCGATCGAGGGCCGCCTGGGGCCGCGCGTCGGCGAAGTTCGGCAGGTAGTGCACCCGCGACTCCGGCCAGCCGCCGCGGCGGATATACGCCACAAGATCGCGCGTGTTGGCAATCAGATGATCGCAGCGGCGATAATATTTCAGGTCGTAATAGCCGCCGAGCCGGCCGACGCGGATCGACCGGTCCCATGCCAGCCAGCGCGGCGGCAGGGCCGCCGTGGCACGGCTCATCCAGGTCAAGGTGACCTGCGGCCGGAACGCCTTGATCTCGGCGGCGAGGCGCCAGGGTGTGACGACATCCAAGAGGCCGCCGAAGCGCAGTTCGACCGGCGCCAGGCCCGCCGCCTTGAGGCGGGCGGCACGATCGGGCTCGCGGCGGATCACGAGCCGCTGCTCGAGCCCCGCGCCCGCGAGCGCCTGAGCCAGGCGTTCGAAAAACGCCTCCGCACCGCCGTGACGCCGGCCGGCCATCGCCTGCAGAACGCGCATCGGATCAGCCGCGTAGGCCAGGGGTCGATTGACGGGTATCGATCAAATGGGCCATGTTCTTCCCGATTTCGGCCGGGTGCGGGGATTCCAGCGGTCGGGCCGAAACCTATTGCCGGGCATAGTGTACTGCGTATCAGGCGCCGAACGTATTAGGGGTCGCACCGGGGTGAAAGGCAAAATTTTCCTTGTAACGGGTGGCCTCGGCTTCATCGGCAAGCATTTCGTCGCCCGCTGCCTGAAGCTCGGACACTTCGTCACCAACGTCGATGTCGTGAATTACGCCGCCGACCGCGTGGCGATGAACGAATTCCAGGGCAACGCGAACTACCGCCACATCCGTGAGGACGTCGCCGCCCTCACCCATCTTCCGGAAAGCGACGTCGTCATCAACTTCGCGGCGGAATCGCATGTCGACAACTCGATCGCCGACAACCGGCAGTTCTGCCATTCCAACTTCCTCGGCGTGCAGCGCCTGCTCGAACTGACGCGCGCGCGCTATCCGCACGAAGCACCGCTGTTCATCCAGATCAGCACCGACGAGGTCTACGGCGACATCCTCGACGGCGTGCACAAGGAGACCGATCCGCTCAGGCCGTCGAACCCGTATTCGGCGACCAAGGCCGCCGCCGACATGCTGGTCCTCGGCTGGGCGCGCACCTACGGGCTGCGCTACCTGATCGTGCGGATGAGCAACAACTACGGCATGCATCAGTATCCCGAGAAGCTGATCCCGAAATCGTTCTGGCGCATGCAGCGCGGCCTGCCCGCGCTGATGCAGGGCGACGGCACTTATCGGCGGTCTTGGTTGCACGCCGAAGACACCGTGGACGCGCTGCTCACGATCATCGACAAAGGCGAGATCAACACCGCCTACAACGTCGCCGGCGCCGTCGAGATGCCGAACATCGACGTGCTGCGCATGATGGCGTCGATCATGAACATCCCGGAAAGCAAAGCGATCAAGCCGGTGCCCAACCGCGTCGGCCAGGACCTGCGCTACAGCCTGGATGATTCGCGCATCCGCGCGCTCGGCTGGGCGCCGCAGCGCACCAACATGATGGAAGAGCTGCGCAAGATCGCGTTCGACATCGACTTCAGCCGCTTCCTCTAGCGCAGCACCGGACCTCACGCCATGAGCCGTTCTCCGTTCCCGGCGCCGAAGGCCCCCGCAGGCGGGCCTCTCGTGCCGCTCCCGAACCCGTTCCTGGACATCCGCGGCGCGATCCAGACTCTCGCCGAGGGCGACATCGCCAGTGTCCAGGTGATCACGTCGAAAGCGGGCAGCGTGCGCGCCAACCACTTCCACCGCGCCGACTGGCACTACAACTATCTGATCAGCGGCAGGATGAGATACGTCTACCGGCTGGCAGGATCGAAGGAACCGCCGCAGTCGCTGACCGTCACGGCCGGCCAGATGGTTTACACCCCGCCCTTGGTCGAGCACGCGGTCGAGTATCTCGAAGACTCGATGTTCATCAACATCACCGGCGGTCCGCGCGACCAGGCCAGCTACGAGAACGATCTCGTCCGGGTCGAGCTCATCAAGCCCAAGAGCTGAAAGCGCCTGCGGGCCCCGTGAGTCCCTCGGTGACCGCCCCGCCCCTCCATCGCCGCAACCAGGCGTGCCGTCTGTGCGGCAGCCGCGACATCGAACTCGTCCTCGCGCTGACCGCGACGCCGCCGGCGAACGCTTTCGTGCCGCCGGAGCGGCTCGCCGAGCCGCAACCGGTCTTCCCGCTCGACGTGCATCTCTGCCGCGACTGCGGCCATCTGCAGCTGGTCGACATCGTCGACCCCGAATACCTGTTCGGCCATTACGTCTACACGTCGGGAGCCGCACCGGTGATGGTCGCGCACCTGCGCAGCTATGCGCAGAGCGTGATCGGCCGCTTCCGGCCGGGAGCGAGCGATCTCGTGGTCGAAGCCGGCTCCAACGACGGCACGTTCCTCAGGCCGTTCCAGGAGGCCGGCATCCGCATCCTCGGCGTCGATCCGGCGCGCAACATCGCCGCGAAAGCGAACGCGGCGGGCATCGCCACGCTCGCCGCCTTCTTCAACGCCGGGACCGCGCAGTCCGTCCGCGCGCAGCACGGGGCGGCCAGGATCGTCGCCGCCAACCACGTGTTCGCGCATGTCGCCGACATGCAGGGGTTCGTCACCGGCGTGCGCGAGCTGTTGGCGCCGGACGGCGTCTTCGTCTTCGAGGCCGGCTATCTCGTGGACGTGTATGAAAAGACGCTGTTCGACCAGATCTATCATGAGCACCTCGACTACCATCGCGTGGCCCCGTTGCGCCGCTTCTTCGCGGCCAACGGACTCGAGTTCTTCGATGCCGAGCGGGTGGATATCCAGGGCGGCGCGTTGCGCGGCTTCGCCGGCCGGCCCGGCGCCCATCCTGTAAGCCAGGCGCTGGCACAGCTCGAAGCCTATGAGACGAAAATCGGCCTCGACCGCGCGGCGACATTCCGCGACTACGCGGCACGCATCGACCGTTGCCGGACGGAGCTGACGGCGCTGCTGTCGGACCTCAAACGGCAGGGCAAGCGCATCGCCGGCTACGGCGCGCCGGCCAAGGCGACGACCCTCATGTATCATTTCGGGTTAGATCGGGACGCGATCGAGTACATCGTCGACGACAGCCCGCTGAAAGTCGGCCTCTACAGTCCCGGGCTGCACGTGCCGGTGCTGCCGGTGTGCACCATCTATGAGCGGCGCCCCGACTATCTGGTGATGCTGGCCTGGAACTTCGCCGCGGCTATCATGGGCAAGCATGCCGCCTTCCGGGACGGCGGCGGCCACTTTATCGTGCCTTTGCCACAGCTTTCCGTCTTTTAGACGCTATATACTGACCGTATGCGGGACGCCGTCACGACCGAGGCCGATATCCGTCTGGGCCTGCTGGGCGCGGGCCCGTGGGGCCAGCGCTATATCGCGACGATCAAGACGCTGGCCGGCACGCGCCTTGCGGCCGTCGCCAGCCGCAACCCCGCGACCAGTACCCTCGTCCCGCCGGACTGCCGGGTCGTCGAAGACTGGCGCGCGGTGGTCGCCGCCGACGACGTCGACGCGATCATCGTCGCGACGCCGCCGCAGCTTCACGCCGAAATGGCCGAGGCCGCGATCGAAGCGCGCCGCCCGGTACTGGTCGAGAAGCCGTTGACCCTGTCGCTCGAGACCGCGCAGACACTGGAGCGCAAAAGCCAGCAGCGCGAGGTGCTGGTGATGGTCGGCCATACCCAGCTGTTCAATGCCGCGTTCCGCAAGATGAAGCGCAGCCTGCCGGAGATCGGCCTCATGCGCCACATCGTGTCGAACTCCGGCAATTGGGGGCCGTTCCGCCCGGATGTGACTGCACTCTGGGATTACGCCCCGCACGACCTGGCGATGTGCATCGACCTGGTCGAGGCCGTCCCGACGCGCGTCACGGCGCGCCGCGAAGCGCATGAAAAAATCGAAGGCGGGCTCGGCGAGCGGTACCTGATCGACCTCACCTTCCCGCGCAACATCACGGCGCAGATCCGCGTCGGCAATCTCGTGCGCCCGAAACGGCGTCGGCTCGAGGTCCAGGGGACCCGCGGCACCTTGATGTTCGACGATGTCGCGGACCAGAAGCTCATCCAGCGCCTCGGCCACGTCGAGAAGGCGCTCTCGTACGACGCCGAGCTGCCGCTGACCACACAGGTGCGCGAGTTCGCCGCGGCCGTCCGCTTCCGCCGCCCGGCCGATGCGAGCCTGCAGCTCGGCCGCGAGGTCGTGGAGATCCTGGCGCGCTGCGAAGAGCAGATCCGGCGCTAGCGCTTCATCAGCCGTTCGAAATCGGCGGCGGCCTCGTTCCAGCCTCGGCTGCGCTGATGATTGAGGCAGCCCTGGTGCAGCCGCCGCCAGACATTGTCGTCGGTAAGCACCTTGATGGCGGCGTGCGCGAAGTCGCGCTCATCGCGCCCGGGCTCGGCCGAGACGACGAAGCCGGTCTCGCGGTCGCGCACCCGCTCCGCCATCGAGCCGAGATCGCACACGACGGCGGGCAGACCGGCCGCCTGCGCCTCGCCCGCCGACATGCAGTACGTCTCTTCTTCGCTGCCGCGATAGGCAAAGAGCCGGAAGCCCGGCAATTCGGCCGCGAGCTTGTCGCGCGGCAGCGGATCGCGCAGCACCACGCCCGCGTCCTTCATCGCGCGCGCCTGGCGGAGGATCGGCTCCATCTCGGCCGCCTTGCTGGCGCCGACCGAGCCGTAGGTCGCGGCACCCGAGAACACGTGCAGCTCGGCCTTCGGCACGGCCGGGAAAATCCTGGTCACCCACAGCTCGATGAGCCAGTCGAGCGAGCGCAGCGGGTTCGAGGTGAACACCGCCCGCGGTCGCGGCGGCAAGGGCGGGCTCGGCGCGTTGCGATAGACGTCATGCACGGCGTGCGGGATCACGACGCGCCGGCCGCCCGGCGCCCAGCCCGGATATGTGGCCGCATGCGAATGGCTCAAGAAGACGATCGGCGGCTTGCGCCGCCACAGCTTCGAGAGGTAGCGCCACTTCAGCAGATACTTCGCCGGATTCTGGATCCAGAACGCGATGGTCGCGGCCTGCGGTACGCGGTCGAGCAGCCTGTCGCCGCGGTGCGCGATGTAGAGGTCGGCCGTGTCCGGCATCGGGCCGTCGACCGGCCGCCAGGCGACGCCGTTGTGATCCAACGGCCGGTCGCACCGCGTGTACGCCTGCACGTCGTGACCACGTCGCGCGAAGGCTTCGGCCAGCGACACGAACGCGGTCTCGGCCCCGCCCAACGGGCCTTTCTCCGGCGTCCGGCCGTCGAAGGCGATGCCGTCATCGGCCATGATGATGCGGCTCACGGCTCTTTTTCCAGCTTCGCCTTGAGGTGCGCGATGATCGGATAGAGGCCGGCCATCAGCGCGATGAGCACGCCCCAGCCACCTTCGCGATAGCCCTTGCGGCGCACATAGCACTTGTAGAAGCGCGACAGGATACGGCGGACGTAGCGCCACGTCGGATCGGGATCGCCGTTCTCGCGAAGGTCCTTGGCGCGCGCGGTGGTGTAGCTGTCGAGCCGGCGCAGCATGTCCGAGATGTTGCGGTCGACGAGATGCACGAGGCGCGACTGCAGCGGCGGACCTTCGCGGCCGGTGAGGTGGATCTTGGGATGGACGCGGCCCTTGCCCCAGGTCTTGCTGCCTTTGCGGAACAGGCCGGGATAGGCCGACTTGCCGAAGCTGGCGCCCCAGCCGTAGCGCACCAGGCGCTGGCCGATATAGTTGTCGACCGGGATCAGGTGGCGGTCGAAACGCCCGGCGGATACGGCGGCGCGGATTTCGGCGGCCAGCTCCGGCGTGACGCGCTCGTCGGCGTCGACCTCGAGGACCCAGTCGCCGGAACAGGCGGCGATCCCGGCATTGCGCCGCTCGCCCTCGAATGCCCAGGCGCCTTCGATGATCTTGGCGCCGAATTGTTCGGCGATCGCCCGCGAGCGATCGGTGCAGCGGTCGAGGGCGACGACGATCTCGTCGGCGAATTTCAGGAGCGCCAGACACTCGGCGAGCTGACGCTCCTCGTTGTGGACGGTGACGAGAGCGGAAAGCCGGGCGCTCATACGGCCGGCTCGCGAACGCGGGCAAGCAGCGCCGTGGCGGCCGCCTCGACGGCATCGACCGTCAGACTGCCCATCAAGGTGCCGGTTGTCAGGTGATCGAAGCCTGGCCGCCCCATCAGCTCCTGCGGCGTCGCCGCCGTGCGCACGACCGCGGTGCGCGGCCCCCACGGACCATAGCGCGTTTCGTTGCCCGGCCCGAACAATCCCAAGGTCGGCGTGCCGACCGCCGCCGCCATGTGCATCAGGCCGGAGTCGTTGCCGATATAGAGCGTACACCGCTTGAGGCATGCTGCGATCGTCGGCAGATCGGCCGTGCCGACGAGATCGATGCGCCGTCCGGCCGGCACCGCGGCGATGACCGGCTCCGCCGCCGGCCGCTCCGCGCCGGCGCCGAACAAGGCGACGCGCGCACCGGCCAATGGAGCGCGGCCGCCGGTCAGACGCTCGATCAGCGCGACGAATTTTTCAGCCGGCCACTCTTTGCCGCGCCAGTTCGCGGTCGGTCCGATCCCGAGCACCGGCGGTCCCGGCGGCATCAGCGCCGCAGCGCGCTGTTCGTCCACGCGTCTCGTCCACAGCCGCGGCGGCGGCGGCGGAGCGAGTCCGAGCAACGCGGCGTTGGTGACGACGCCGTGCTGATTGCGGTCGTCGCGGCCGCGCCGATGGACGAACCGCTGCCCGGCCCATAGGAACCACAGCGTGCCGGATCCGCGCAGATCGACGGCGATGTCCCAGCGTGTCGAAAGGCACGCCGTCCACAGGGCGAACCAGTGTCCGCTCATCGGCCGCTTGTCCATGACGATCAGGCGCTCGAGTTGCGGGAACGGCTCGAACAGCGGCGCCGCCGGCCGGCCGCAGGCGATGGTGAAGCGCGCGTGGGGATGCTGTGTCGCGAGCCAGTTCAAGATGCCCGTCGACAGAACGGCGTCGCCGATCCGCGTCGCGGTGACGAACAGGATTCTCACGCGAAGCGCTCCTCCCATTCGGCCGCCACGACGGCCCAGCTGCGGCCGCGCTTGAGGAGCCGCGCGTTGGCGCTCATCTGATCGAACGCCATGCGGTCGGAGAGCAGCCGGAGCGCCGCACCGGCGAAATTCGGATCGCCGGCCGCGATCGCGCCCGTCTGCCCGTCGGTGACCCGCTCGATCATCACCGGATTGGTCGCTCGCACGACGGCCGGCAGGCCTACGGCCTGGCTTTCCTGCAAGGTGAACCCGAACGCGTCGCTCGCGGCGCCCGGATGCAGGTGCACCCTCGCTTGACGATAAGCGTCGGCCATCTGCGGATCGGCTTGCGGCCGCTCGACAACGACGCCCTGCGCGCCAGCCGCCATCGCCCGGTCGGCGATCGGCTGGATCGCGGCGGGCACGGCACCGCCGTTCCGGCTCGTCTCCAGCCACGCCGAGTACAGGTGAAGCGTCGCCTGCGGCAGCTCCGGATGGATGCGGTCCGTCCACAGCTTGATCAGCCAGTCGAGACCGGCGAGCGGATGCGCGGTGGCGATCGCGCGCGGCGGATCGGCGGGTGCCATCGCCGCGTCTTCGAGGAAGGACGCGGCAATGCCGGGCTCGATCACCACCGCCTCCGCATCGGCCGGTCCCGACCACGCGGCCTGTTGCGCACGGCTCGACAGAACGACCGTCGGCCGAAGCGTCGTCAAATTCGCATGCGCCGCCGCGGCGGGCGTACTCGCGCCACACGACCAGAAGACCCGCCGCGATGCGTTCGCCACAAAATCCAGCCGCCCCGGATCGCCGCAGGCGACCAGGACATCGGCCGCGTCGGGCGGCGTATCAGCGCTCCGCCAGTGCACGCCGTGCGCCTCGACGGGCAACGTGCTGTCGTTGCACACGGTGACGGTGTGGCCACGCACGGCCAGCGCGGTCGCGAGATTTGCGAGCGCTTTTTCGGGCCCGTCGAGGGCCCGTTCGAGGGGGCTGAAGCCGTCGAACGACCCCGAGTCGTTGACAAAAACCACACGCATGGCCGGGACTTATAGGCGGCGCCCTGGGACTTGCCAACCTCGGCCTGGACGCTTACCTCTTGGCGGCAACCCCGCTCGCCGCAGGAAGCTTACATCTCCAAGCTTAGACTCCCCATGGCCGATTGTTCGTTCCTCGTCCTTGAAGATCGCGGCGTGTTGACGGTTACCGGTGACGACCGCCGACCGTTCTTACAGGGGCTGATTTCGAACGACATCAACCGCGCCGGCAATGACCGTGCGATCTACGCCAGCCTGCTGACCGCGCAGGGGCGTTTCCTGCACGACTTCTTCATCGCCGAGCTTGGCGAGACGTTCTGGATCGATGCCGAGGCCGCCCGCATCGAGGACCTGCGCCGGCGCCTGTCGCTCTATCGGCTGCGCGCGAAAGTGACACTGGCGTCGGTCACCGACCACGTCGTCGTGGCCCTGTTCGGCGACAAGGCGCTGGCCAAGCTCGGCCTGCCCGAAGAGCCGGGGCGTGCTGCGCCGTGGGCCGACGGTGTCGCCTTCGTCGATCCGCGGCTGATCCGCCTCGGCGCGCGTGCCATCGTGCCGAAATCCGCGGTTGCGCAAATCCCGGGGCTCGGTTTCGCCGCCGGGTCGCGCGACGAATACGAAGCTCAGCGCCTGATCCTCGGCGTGCCCGACGGCAGCCGCGACCTGCCGGTCGAAAAAGCGTTGCTGCTCGAGAACGGCTTCGATGAGCTCAACGGCGTCGACTGGAAGAAGGGCTGCTACGTCGGGCAGGAAGTGACGGCGCGGATGAAGTATCGCTCGCTCGTCCGCAAGCGCATCACGCCGGTGCGCATCGAGGGCGATGCACCGCCGCCCGGCACGCCGATCCTGCTCGACGGCGAGGAAGCCGGCGAGATGCGCACCGCTACGTCGGGCCGCGGCCTCGCACTCCTGCGCCTGGACGCGATCGAGAAGGCCGATCGCGAAGGCCGGCCCATGACCGCCGGCAACGCGTCGGTGACACCTCTGAAGCCCGCCTGGGCTCTCTCGTAACGGCGCATGGCGCTGCCCGCAGCCGAACAGGCGTTCGCCGAGGCGGTCCGCCAATATCGCACCGGGCGTACCGACGAGGCGTTCCGCCTGGTAGCACAGGCCGCCGAACTCGACCCCGGCTACGCCGAGGCCAATCTCGAACTGGCGCGTCTCTTGACCGCGTCGCGGCGTCCCGACGATGCCGAGCGCATATTGCGCCGCGCGCTCGCCGCGTCCCCGCCGCACTTCGGCCTCGCCTCCAATCTCGGCGTGCTGCTCTGCCAGAGCAACCGCGCCGCCGAGGGTGTCGCGTGGCTGCAGCGCGCGACCGAGATCGACCCCACGTCCGCGATCGGCTTCTACAATCTCGCCAACGCGCTCAAGGCGGCCGGCCGGCCGGCCGAGGCGGCGGAGAAATATCGCGCCGCCATCGCGCGCGATGGCGGCTACGCCGCGGCGTACGGCAATCTCGGCAACTGCCTGGCCGAGCTCGGCGAGGTCGCGGACGCCGCGGCGGCGCACACCAAGGCCACGGAGCTGCGCCGCGGTCTCGCTGCGCCTGTCCCCGCGGACGAGCTCGCGACCCGCACCAGCGCCAGCAAGCTGCGGCACGACATCGAGCAGCTCGAATACTTGCTGGCGAACGGCCGGATCGGCCGTGAGCATGTCCGCACCCTCGACGATTATCGCGCGGTTCTGGCCGCACTGCCCGCACCCGCGGCCGGCACCCACATCGTCGATCTGCCGAAAGAGTGCCGCGAGCGGCTGCGGGCCTCCTACAGCCGGCTCTGGCACACATACAGCGCGCCGGCACTGCCCGATGGCGCGCTCAGCCCGTCACTGAACCGCGTCGCGATCGAGGCGGACTACACCCGCAACCAGCCGGGCATCACCTATTTCGACGATTTCCTGCGCCCGGAAGCTCTCGCCGAACTGCGCCGCTTCTGCCTGGAATCCACCTTCTGGTTCCAGTTCAAATACGCCAACGGCTATCTCGGCGCCTACTGGGAGGCCGGCTTCTGGTGTCCGCTCCTGGCGCAGATCACCGAGGAATTGCGCCAGGCGCTGCCCGGCATTTTCAAGCAGCACCGCTTGCGGAAATGCTGGGCGTTCAAATACGACAGCCGGCTCTCCGGCATTCCGATGCATGCCGACTTCGCCGCGGTGAACGTGAATTTCTGGATCACGCCGGACGCCGCCAATCTCGACGCGGCGCGCGGCGGCCTCGTGATCTGGGACAAGGAGGCGCCGGCGGATTGGGACTTCGGCTCCTACAACAGCGACGAGCGGGCGATGCGCGACTTCCTCGCCAAAAGCGGCGCGCAGCCGGTGCGCGTGCCGCACCGGCAGAACCGGATGGTCGTGTTCAACTCCGATCTCTTTCACGAGACCGACAAGATCAGCTTCGCCGAAGGCTACGAGAACCGGCGGGTCAACATCACGCTGCTCTACGGAACCCGCAACAGCTAGAGTGCCGCACGCCGCTGCTGCAGGAAGCGGCGGACGGCCGGATCCGGCTCGAGGCCGATGGCGCGCTCATAGGCATTATCCGCCGCGGCCGTGTCCTTCGTCAGCGCCAGCAGGCTGGCGCGCGCCGCCCAATATGGCTGGTATTCGGCGAGGCGCCGATCTCCGGCGAGCGCGTCGAGCGCCGCCAACCCCGCCGCCGGCCCTTCCGCCTCACTCAGCGCCACCGCGCGGTTGATGGCAACGACGGGCGAGCCGGTCAATGCCAGAAGCGCGTCATAGAGCTCGACAATGGCAGCCCAGTCGGTGTGGCCGGTCGTCCGCCGTGCGATGTGTGCCGACTGCACCGCCGCCTCGAGCTGGAAACGTCCGATGCGCCGAGTCGCCCCCGCCGCGCGCAACAGCGCCTCCGCTTCGTCGATAAGCGCGGTCTGCCACCGCTGCGGATCCTGCTCCGCGAGCGGCACGTAGCCCCCTTCGGCATCGCGCCGCGCCTGGCGGCGTGCCTCGGCGTGCAGCATGAGGGCCAAGAGGCCGCGCGCCTCCGGCTCGTCCGGCAGCAGCGAGACGACCAGACGCCCGAGCCAGATCGCCTCGTCCGCGAGCGCCCGTTCGCGCGCAACCGTTCCGGCCGCGTCGGTCCAGCCCTCGGCAAAGACCGTGTAGATCGCATCGAGAACCGCGTCCAGCCGCTCCGCGAGCTCCTCGCGCTCGGGAACGCTGAACGGAATCCCCGCCTCCTGGATCTTGCGCTTGGCGCGCACCAGGCGCTGCCCCATCGAGGTCGGCGCGATTAGAAACGCGGAGGCGATGGTGCCAGCGTCGAAGCCCATCACCGTCTGCAGGATCAGCGGGGCGCGGATCTCGGTTTGGATCGCCGGATGCGCACAGGCGAACATCAGGCGAAGCCGCTCGTCAGGGATGTCCACGGCGGTGCCACGGTCGGCTTCGAGTTCGTCCATCGCCAGTAGAAGCGTCGACGTCGCATCGGCGCGGATCCGCTGCCGGCGAGTGCTGTCGATCAGCCGCCGGCGGGCGACGGTCAGCAGCCAAGCCTCAGGCGAGCGCGGCACGCCCTGCTCCGGCCAAGTAGCGAGCGCGGCGGCGAAGGCTTCGGACAAGGCGTCCTCGGCCCCCGCCACGTCGCGCGTCCGCGCCGCCAGAAACGCCAGGAGCTTGCCGTAGCTCTGACGGGCGGCGAGCGCGACCGCCGCTCGTGCTGTTCCCGTCATCTCATGTTGAAGAACGGGCGGACTTCGACCGCACCGAACTGCGTGCCGGGGCAACGTGACGCCCAGCTCAGGGCCGCGTCGAGATCGGGCACGTCGATGATGTAGTAGCCGCCGAGCTGCTCCTTGGTCTCGGCGTAGGGCCCATTCAGGACTTGGTTGCGGCCGTTGGCGGCGCGAACCGTGGTGGCGCTCGACGACGGCGACAGTCGATCGCCGCCGACCATCACCCCGCTCTCCTTCAGTGCCTTCGTGTAGGCCACGTAGGCCGGCATCACTTCGGTGCCGATCTTCTCGCGCGCCGCCGCCCACGCTTTTTCATCCTGATAAATCAGCAGCATATACTGCATCGCAATCTCCTTTCGGTAGACGGCCGTGTGCCGCCTCCCTGACGTCGTGCGACCGGAGCTGATTTCGACAGCGGCCGGAAAAAAACGACTAGAGGTTCGACCGGATCCGCTCGGCCAAAGCCGCCAGCTCCGCCTTGTCTCCCGGCTTCAGACCCCAGTTCATCTTGAGATCGTCGTCGCGGACCCGCGGGATGATGTGCATGTGGAAATGGAAAACCGACTGCGCGGCGCCCGGTCCGTTCGCCTGGAGGAGATTGACCCCGAACGGCTTTACCGTCTTCTCGACCGCCGTTGCGACCCGCCGGACGGCGGCCATGACGGCCGCGAGATCGCCATCGGCGCTCTCGAACAGGTTCGGGGCATGCGCCTTCGGGATCACCAAGGCATGCCCGGGATTTACCGGGTTGATGTCGAGGAATGCCAAGGTCGCGGCATCTTCGTGCAGCTTGAAGCACGGGATCGTGCCCGCGACGATCTTGCAGAAAATGCAATTCGCATCGGCCGCCATCCGCCCCTCCTCCGCCGTCCTATTTCTTGCGCTTGCGTGACGGCTTACCGCCGCGTGCTTTCGAGCCTTTGCCCGTCGCAGCCTTCTTCGACGTGGTCTTCTTCTTCGTCGTCACCTTCTTCGCCGCCGCAGCCGCCTTGGCGGCCGGACGTGCGCCGAGCTGTGGCCGCGCATGAGCCACGCCGCCGGAGATGCGGCTGGCCGCGGAGCGCCGGCCGGCGCCGATGAGGACCATGCGGCTATGACGGTCGCTGGACGGTCGCGCCGACCGTCCCTTACCCGGCGCGGCGGCCGCCGACGGCGCCTGCAATGCGGCCTGCGCCGCGGCGAGCCGCGCGATCGGCACCCGGTACGGCGAACACGACACATAGTCGAGGCCGAGATGTGCGCAGAAACGCACCGACGCGGGATCGCCGCCATGCTCGCCGCAGATCCCGAGCTTGAGCTCCGGCCGCGTGCCGCGGCCGCGCTCGGTGGCGATCTTCATCAGCTCGCCGACACCCGCCTCGTCGATCGAGACGAACGGGTCGCGCGGGATGATCTTTTTCTTCTCGTATTCGTCGAGAAAGTTTCCGGCGTCGTCGCGCGACAGGCCGTAGCAGGTCTGCGTCAGATCGTTGGTGCCGAAGCTGAAGAACTCGGCGATCTCGGCGATCTCGCCGGCGCGCAAAGCCGCGCGCGGCAGCTCGATCATCGTACCGAGGCGGTATTCCACGTCGATGCCGGTCTCCTCGCGCACCGCCTTGGCGACGTTCTCGACCAGCTGCTGCATGAGCTTGAGCTCCGCGCGGCCGGTGATCAGCGGGATCATCACCTCGGGCACCGGCGCTTTGCCGGTCTCCTTCTTCACCGCGATGGCGGCCTCGAAGATCGCGCGCGCCTGCATTTCATAGATCTCGGGATACGTCACGGCAAGGCGGCAGCCGCGATGGCCGAGCATCGGGTTCACCTCGTGCAGCCTGGCCGCACGCGCACGGACCGCCGCGAGATCCTTGCCTGTCACGTTCGCGATCTCCTGCATTTCGGCTTCGGCGTGCGGCAGGAACTCGTGCAGCGGCGGATCGAGCAGCCGGATCGTCACCGGCAGGCCGTCCATGATCTTGAACAGCTCGACGAAATCCTGGCGCTGCATCGGCAGCAGTTTGGTGAGCGCCTTCTGACGTCCCTCGCCGTCCTCCGACATGATCATTTCGCGCACCGCGAGGATGCGCTGCGGATCGAAGAACATGTGCTCGGTGCGCGAGAGCCCGATGCCCTCGGCACCGAAGCGCTTGGCCGTCCGCGCGTCGAGCGGCGTCTCGGCATTCGCCCACACGCCGATCTTGCGGAACTTGTCCGCCCAACCCATCAGCGTCGCGAAATCGCCGGAAAGCTCAGGCTGCACCGTCGGCACCTCGCCCGCGAACACCTCGCCGGTGCCGCCGTCGACGGTGATCTGCTCGCCGGCCTTGATGACCTTGTTCCGCACCGTCATCGTCTTGGCGTTGTAGTCGATGCGGATCTCGCCGGCGCCGGAGACGCAAGGGCGGCCCATGCCGCGGGCGACCACCGCCGCGTGACTGGTCATGCCGCCGCGCGTGGTCAGGATGCCGCGCGCCGCGTGCATGCCGTGGATATCCTCGGGGCTGGTCTCGACGCGGACCAGAATCACCTGGTTGCCCTTGCTGGCCAGCGCCTCGGCATCGTCGGCCGAGAACACCACCGTGCCCGACGCGGCACCCGGTGACGCCGGCAGGCCGCGCGCCAAAAGATCGCGCGGCGCCTTCGGATCGAGGGTCGGGTGCAACAGCTGGTCGAGCGCCTGGGCATCGATGCGCTGCACGGCTTCCGCCTCGTCGATCAGCCCGTCGCGCACCATCTCGACCGCGATCTTGAGCGCCGCCGCCGCCGTGCGCTTCCCGTTCCGGGTCTGCAGCATGTAGAGCTTGCCGCGCTGGACGGTGAACTCGATGTCCTGCATATCGCGGTAATGCGCTTCGAGCTTCTCGCGGATGGTCGCGAGCTGCTTGAACGTGTCCGGCATGGTTTCTTCCATCGCCGGGAGCTTGGATTTGTTCGCCTGCTTGCCCTTGATGGTCAGGTGCTGCGGCGTCCGGATACCGGCGACGACGTCCTCGCCCTGGGCGTTGACCAGGTACTCGCCGTAGAAGACGTTCTCGCCGGTCGACGGGTCGCGGGTGAAGGCGACGCCGGTGGCGCAGTCGTCGCCCATGTTGCCGAACACCATCGCCTGGACGTTGACGGCCGTTCCCCAGTCCTCGGGGATGCCGTGCAGCCGGCGATAGGTGATCGCGCGCTGGTTCATCCAGCTGCCGAACACGGCGCCGATCGCGCCCCACATCTGACCGTTGACCTCGCTCGGGAAATCCTTGCCGAGCTCGTCCTTGACCTTCTTCTTGTAGTCGACGACCAGCGCCTTGAGGTTTTCCGCCGTGAGCTCCGTGTCGAGGGAGACGCCGTGCCGCGACTTGTGCTCCTCCAATATCTCTTCGAAATGATGGTGGTCGATGCCGAGCACCACGTCGCCGTACATCTGGATGAAGCGGCGATAGCTGTCATACGCGAAGCGCGGATCGCCGGTCTCCGCCGCCAGCGCCTCGACCGTGCGGTCATTGAGGCCGAGGTTGAGCACGGTGTCCATCATGCCCGGCATCGACGCGCGCGCGCCCGAGCGGACCGACACGAGCAGCGGCGTCTTCGCATCGCCGAACTTGCGGCCTGTGATGTCCTCGACTTTTTTCAGCGCACTCGCGACCTGCGACTCAAGGTCGGACGGATAGCGGCGGTTGTTCTCGTAAAAGGTCGTGCAGACTTCGGTGGTGATCGTGAACCCGGGCGGCACAGGCAACCCGAGATTGCTCATCTCCGCAAGGTTGGCGCCTTTGCCACCGAGCAGGTTTTTCATCTCGGCGCGGCCTTCCGCCTTGCCGTTGCCGAAGCTGTACACCCATTTCGCCATATCTGACTCCGAAAACCTGAGCCTAGCCTTCTATTTTCGAGAAATCCGCGACCGCCGAGAGGGTGCGTCGGATTTCGGACAAAAGCCTGAGCCGGTTCGCCCGCAGCTGGGCTTCCGGCGCGTTCACCGTCACCTTGTCGAAAAAAGCATCGATCGGCCCGCGCAGGTTCGCGAGCGCCATCATCACGCCGCCGAAATTCTCCAGCGGCAGCAGCGTCTCGGCCGCCTTGCGCGCATCGTGCAGCTTGTGGAACAGCGTCTTTTCCTCGAGCGCCGTAAGACGCGTTGGATCCACCGCGACGTCGTGGCGAACCTTGTCCTTCTTCTCCTCGATCTCGACGATGTTCGAGGCGCGGCGGTAGCCGGTGAGCAGGTTGGCGCCGTCGGCACTGGCGAGGAAATCGCGCAAGGCGTCGACCCGGGCAAGAATGCGCACGATGTCGCTGTCGCCGCCGCGGCTGAAGATCGCCTGGATCAGGTCGTGGCGCACGCCCTGCTCGCGCAGATGCACCTTGAGCCGGTCGGCAAAGAAGGCGAGCACGTCGGCGATCAGCTCTTCGCTCTGCGCCTCGCCGGCGCCGTGTTTGGCGAACGCCTTGGCGAAAACGCGCCGCAGCGGCAGGCGCAGCTCATTCTCGATGATGAGCCGGATGACGCCGAGGGCGGCGCGGCGCAGCGCGAACGGGTCCTTGGAGCCGGTGGGCTTCTCGCCGATCTTCCAGAAGCCGGCCAGGGTATCGATGCGGTCGGCGAGCGCGACTGCGACCGACACCGCGGCCGTCGGGCAGCGGTCGTTCGGGCCGAGCGGCGCATAGTGATCGCGGATCGCGTCGGCGACCTCCAGCGGCTCGCCGTCATGCAGCGCGTAGTAGCGGCCCATGACGCCCTGGAGCTCGGGGAACTCGCCGACCATGCCGGACGACAGGTCGGCCTTGCACAACAGCGCCGCCTCGCGCGCGAGGTCGGGATCGCAGCCATCGATCGCCGGCACGATCTTCGACAGCAGCGACTGCATGCGGTTGACCTTGTCGGCCACCGTGCCGAGCTTGGCGTGGAACACCCGCGTCGTCAGCGCAGGCACGCGGTTCTCCAGCGCCGTCTTGCGGTCCTGGTCCCAGAAGAATTTCGCATCGGAGAGACGCGCGCGCAGGACGCGCTCGTTGCCGGCGACGATGTTCTTCCGGCCCTGCTCGTCGGTCTCCATGTTCGAGACGACGATGAAGCGCGACGCCAACGTGCCGTCGGCGTTCAGCAGCGCGAAATACTTCTGGTGCGAGCGCATCGAGGTGGTCAGCACCTCGGGCGGCAGGTCCATGTAGGCGGCGTCGATCGAGCCGACGAGCACGACCGGCCACTCCACGAGGCCTGTCACCTCGTCGAGCAGGCTCGGGTCGGGCTTGACCGTGAGCTTCTCGCGCTTCGCCGTCTCCTCGGTCTTGCGCGCGATCACGTCGCGCCGCTCGGCGGGGTCGAGGATGACCTTGGCTTCCTGCAGCTTGTGCTTGTAGTCGGCGAAGCTCTTCGCCTGGAACTCCGCCGGCGCCAGGAAGCGGTGACCGGAGCTGCGATCGCCCGCCGCGAGGCCGAACTCCAGGCTGAGCGGAATGGTCCGGCCGCCGAACAGCCCCACGATGCGGTGCAGCGGCCGCACCCACAGGAACCGGTGTGCGCCCCAGCGCATCGACTTGGGCCACGGGAGCTCGGCGATCGCCGCCTTCACGACGGCGGCCAGGACGTCGGCCGTCGCTTGGCCCTTACGCTTGATCACGGCGAACCAGAACTCGGCTTTGCCGACGGTGCGCTTCTCGCACTGCTCAAGGCTGGTCAGCCCGGCGCCCTTGAGGAAGCCTTGGATCGCGGTGTCGGGCGAGCCGACGCGCGGTCCTTTCTTCTCCTCGGTGACGTCCGGCTGTTTTTCCGGCAAGCCGTCGACGACCAGCGCCAGGCGGCGCGGCGTCACGTACGCGTCGGCGCGGGTGAACGCGAGGCCGGCGGCCTTCAGCTTGTCCGTGACCAGCCGCTTGAGCTCGTCGGCCGCGCGCGCCTGCATGCGCGCCGGAATCTCCTCGGAGAAAAGTTCGAGCAGCAGCTCGGGCATCAGGCCTTGCCCTCCTGCGTCTTAAGCCACGCTTCGCAGCACGCCTTGGCGAGCGCGCGGACGCGGCCGATATACGCCGCGCGCTCGGTCACCGAAATGACGCCGCGCGCATCGAGCAGGTTGAACCGGTGGCTGGCCTTGATGCACTGATCATAGGCCGGCAGCGCCAGCTTCTTGGCGAGCAGCGATTCGCACTCGCGCTCGGCGTCGACAAAGTGCCGCAACAGCATCTCGGTGTCGGCATGCTCGAAGTTGTGCGCCGAATACTCGATCTCCGCCTGCTTGAAGACGTCGCCGTAGCTGACGCCCTGCCCGTTGAAGTCGAGGTCGTAGACGTTCTCGACGCCCTGGATGTACATCGCCAGACGCTCGAGACCGTAGGTGAGCTCGACCGAGACCGGGTCGCATTCGATGCCGCCCACCTGCTGGAAATAGGTGAACTGCGTCACCTCCATGCCGTCACACCAGACCTCCCAACCAAGCCCCCAGGCGCCCAGTGTCGGACTTTCCCAATCGTCTTCGACGAAACGGATGTCGTGGCGCGCCGGTTCGACGCCGAGTTCAACGAGGCTCTGGAGGTAAAGTTCCTGGCTATCTGCCGGAGATGGCTTGAGAATTACCTGATATTGGTAATAGTGCTGCAGCCGGTTCGGGTTTTCCCCATAGCGTCCGTCAGCCGGCCGGCGCGACGGCTGCACGTAGGCGGCGCGCCAGGGCGACTTGCCGAGCGCGCGCAAGGTCGTCGCCGGATGAAAGGTGCCGGCGCCCATCTCCATGTCGTACGGCTGCAGGATGACGCAGCCCTGACGCGCCCAGAAGCCGTGAAGCTTGAGAATAAGGTCCTGAAAGCTGGGCTTGGCGGCACCAGGTCGGTCGTGCATCGCGCGCGCGGAGTCGGATAAAGGAGGATGATGCAGCGCACCATAGTCCCGGCCCTACCAGCGATCAAGCGCCGCCCGGCGACAAATCAGGGGCAATCGAACGGGTTAGCGGCTGCTCGGCCGGCGGCTCAGGAGCGCGGGAACGGACAGTTGGTGCGGCCGCAAGACCGCGCCCCGGCCGCCACGTAGGTGCCGCAGATCGGACAGGCCGTCATTTCTTCCGGCGCACGGCCACCCTCGCCTGCGGACATGCCGGACGTGCGGTCGCGGCCGACCCGGCCCGTCCGGCCCTGATTGTGGGTGCGCCGCTCCTTCTCCCAGCGCTCGAACCAGCGGAAGCCGAACCAGATGATCGCGACCAGCGCGACCAGCAGCATGAGTTTGGGGAAAGAGAGCATCGCGGGTTCTTAAGGCATCACAGGCCGAAGCGGTTCCACAATGACCGCGCTTCGACGGCCGCGAGCAGATCTTCGGCCCAGCTGACCGGCAAAATCGAGGGTGGTTGTCCGCCAAATGCGGGGGCGAACGATCCGCCGGCGAGAAAGCGCCGCCGCAGCCACGACCGGTCGCCGCCGACCACGCGCAGCCTGACCTCATCGCCAAAGCGCCGGCGCATCGCCGAGCGCAGGTCGTCGAGCCCGTCGATCAAGCCGAGCTCGAGGGCGCGCTTGCCGGTCCAGAACTCGCCGTTGAACAGCTCCTCAGGCCCGGCGCGCAGGCGGTCGCCGCGGCGCTCGCGTACCCAGGCCTGGAAGCCGGCGTGGATCTCGGCTTGGATGGATTTGAGCCGCTCGACGTCGTCCGGGTTCTCGGGCCGAAACGGGTCGAGGATCGATTTGCGCTCGCCGGCGGTGTAGATGCGGCGCTTCACCCCGATCTTCTCGATCATCTCGGCGAAACCGAAGCTCGCCGCGATCACGCCGATCGAGCCGATGATCGAGCTGGCATCGGCATAGATCTCGTCGGCGGCGCAGGCGAGCCAATAGCCGCCCGACGCCGCGACATCCTCGGCGAACGCGACGACCGGGACCTTCTTCTCGGTCGCCAGCTGGCGGATGCGGCGCGCGATCAGCGACGACTGCACCGGCGAGCCGCCGGGCGAATTGATCGACAGCGCGACCGCCTTGACCCCGGGCAGCGAGAACGCCCGCTCAATCTGGCCGGCCAGGCGCTGCAGCGACAGACCGGTGCGCAACGGCCCCACTTGCCCGATGACGCCGCCAAGGCGCAGCACCGCGACCACCGGCACCGCCGGGCGGAGCGGGCCGATCGGCAGGCGGGACAGAAATGTGCGGAGTCCGTCGATCATGGCTGTCAGCGCGGGCGGCCGCGGCAGCTAGACGATCGCCAGCGGAACGCCTTCGCGGAGCACGGCGTTGGCCTTCGCGGTGAAGCGTTCGTCGTTGTCGTGCAGGATGAGCCCGTTTGCCATCCGCACGTCCGACTTGTCGCCGCGCCGCCCGACCACGACCATGCGCTTGGGCTCGGTGTGGGCCTTCGGCCAGATCGGCAGCAGGACAAGCCCGCCGCAGCCGGACTGCTCGAGCGCCGCGCGTAGTGCCGCCAGGCGGTCGGCGCGATGGATGAAGATCACGAGGCCGTTCGGCCGGACCAAGCGGCTGGCCGCCCGCGCCCAATCGGCAAGATCGGCGTCGCCCTCTACGGTCGCGGCCGCCTTCTTCGGATCGGGCGACGCGGTCGCATTGTCCGGATCGAGGAAGGGCGGGTTGGCGATCACCGCATTGAAGCTGCCGACCACGAGCTGCGGCGGCGGCTGCAGCAGGTCGCCGGTGACGACGGTGACGCGCGGACCGAAGCCGTTGGTTTCGACGTTGTGGCGGGCGAGCTGCGCCATGCCTTCGTCGCGCTCGAGGCCGACAACCTGGAGGTCCTCGCGCCGCTTGGCCAGGCACAGCATCGCCGCACCGGCGCCGCAGCCGAGATCGAGCACCCGGCCCTGCACGGAATCGGGGACCGCCGCCGCCAGCAGCACGGGATCGATCGCCGCGCGATAGCCGGACGCCGGCTGGCGGAATTTGACCTTGCCGCCGAGCAGGGCGTCGTCGGTGAAGCCGCCAGACATCGAAGAAGGATCAGACATCGTCGCTCAACAAGTTGTGACCGGCGTCCTTTAAGAGCCGCCGGGCGGTTGGGTGATCGTCATCGCTGACCATGAGCCGCCGCGGTATGGCCGAGATCGACCCGTCCAGGATCGACATATGCATGTCGAGAAGGACGGTTTCGATCCGGGCATCGGCAAGCAACGCCTCGACCCACGACAGCAGGACCGGATCGTTGCTCCGCAGAAGCTCCTTCACACTATATACTCTGTCCGTTCTGGGCAGCTTGACCCGATGCACCGGAATACTATGCTCGCCCCCAGGGTACAAGGGGTGGGCACAGGCGATGCGGAACAACGGTATCTGACCCGCCTGAGAGAGTTCCTGCCGGTCCACCGAACAGGCAGATCCACAGCAATGGGGCAAACGTGGCGGTAGTCGTCAATCTGCAGGAGGAGCGCAAGTCGCGGCCGTCGCTCGCGGCGCTGAGCGCGCTCGTCGACGAGGACCTCAAGCAGGTCAATGCCCTCATCGTGCAGAAGATGCAGAGCCCGGTGGCGCTGATCCCGCAACTCGCCGGGCACATCGTCGCCGCCGGCGGCAAGCGCTTGCGGCCCATGCTCACCTTGGCCAGTGCGCGGATGTGCGGCTATTCCGGGGCGCGCCATATCGCGCTCGCGGCCTGCGTCGAGTTCATCCACACCGCGACCCTGCTCCACGACGACGTGGTCGACGACAGCCATCTCCGCCGCGGTCTCGCCACCGCCAACGCGGTCTGGGGCAACAAGGCGAGCGTGCTGGTCGGGGATTTCCTGTTCAGCCGCTCCTTCCAGCTGATGGTCGAGGATGGATCGTTGCCGGTGCTCGGCATCCTGTCCAATGCCTCGGCGGTGATCGCCGAAGGCGAAGTGCTGCAGCTGATGACGGCCAACGATACGGCGACCACCGAGCACGCCTATCTCGAGGTCATCAAATCCAAGACCGCGACCTTGTTCGCCGCGGCCTGCCGTATCGGCGCGGTCGTGGCCGGACGGCCGAAGGTCGAAGAGGACGCGCTTGACGCCTACGGGCTCAACCTCGGGATCGCGTTCCAGATCATCGACGACGTCCTGGATTATGCGGCCCAGCAGGCGACCTTGGGAAAGACCGTGGGCGACGATTTCCGCGACGGCAAGGTCACCCTGCCCGTCGTCCTCTCCTTCCTGCGCGGCGACGAGAAAGACCGGCAATTCTGGCGGCGCACGCTCGAGGACATGGACCAGAAGGAGGGCGACCTCGCCACCGCCATCTCGCTCATGGAAAAGCACGGGAGCCTGCGCGATTCCGTCGAGCGGGCGCGGCATTACGGCGCCATCGCGCGCGACGCGCTCGGCGTCTTCGCCGACAGCCCGGAAAAGCGGGCGCTGACCGAACTGGTCGACTTCGCGGTCGCGCGCAGCCACTGATCGGTTGCAAGCGCCGCCGAACGCTGTTTTTCAAGGAATTATCAGCGCTTGCCCGGCGCAGGGGCACGGCGCTATAACCACGCGCCCACGGTCGGAGTGTAGCTCAGCCTGGTAGAGCACTAGCTTCGGGAGCTAGGGGTCGAAGGTTCGAATCCTTTCACTCCGACCAATTACGCAGTTCCATGCATCGCCCGTCTCAACGTCCGGCCATGTGCCGGCCGACCCCCGTGCGGTCGGCATCGGCGGGCCATGGCGTAGACGAAGCGCGCGCCTCCCATCGCGGCTAGATCCTGGAGACGAGCCATTGCGGCACTGTCTTTCGGCTGGTCAGCGAGGACTCCGCGGGCCCCACACAGTGCTCGATCGGAGTTAGGCGATAGGGTGTTAGAACCCTGCCGTCGTCTGGCAAGCTCGACTTGGACCAGTTCTATCCTGGCAACAACCAGGTGCCCTCCACACGCAAGAGTGCGGCTCCATAACGCGTCGAAGTTGTATTGCGTCCTTGACGCACACCATGATGAGACGCAAAATGATGCAGTTCAAAGAAGGGGGGCACGGCATGCGAACTTCGCATATAGCGCTACTCTCGCTGGGTTGCCTTCTCGCCTTAATTATCGCGGCGCCGTACGTGCTGGCGGCACCCAGTCCTCCCTGAATCTGGTTGAGGACTATGCAGGCCGGCTGATCACCTAGTCTGGCTTGGCGATCAATCGTCTGCAACGCACCGGCGAGGGCCTATGGGGCATTTGGCCAAGTCGCTTCGAAAAGCACGCCGTCCGCGTCGATGGCTTTCCATTATCGTTACAGGACTAGGCGCCACGCTTGGAGCGCTATCGAGCGCTCTTGGCGAAGACGCTGAGAAGTGTTCGTTGCGAGGAAAGCCTAGCATCGAAGAGTGTTCCAGCGAGATTGGATCTGGGAAGCTGACGGGACGAGCCTTGGCGGCCGCGTATCTGGTACGCGGCAATCTTTGGGAGCAAACAGGCCATTACGATAATGCAATCCGAGACTTTGAAGAATCTACGAGGCTCGATCCAACCAACGCCGCGGGTTTTTTGGAATTAGGAAATGCGCACGTGATGGTTCGCGACTTTCGCAATGCTTTGGAAGCCTACGGCAACGCTGTCAAAATCACGCCCACCCTCGCGCCTGCGTTCAACAACCGTTGTTACGTTTACAACGTAACCAACCAATTTGACTTAGCCCTCAAAAGTTGTCGCGAAGCCATCCGGATAAACCCGAAATACGTCAACGCTCACGTCGGGATGGGTTTCGCTCATCGCGGCCTGGGCGAATTTCAACCGGCGATCGACGCCTATGGACAAGCAATCGCTCTCGATCCCAAAGGTCCGGCTGCGTTTATGGGGCGCGGACGCACATACGACGACAGCGGAGATCGACTAAGCGCCATCAAAGATTTCGATAAGGTCATTGAGCTGGATCCGACACGCGCCGGCGCATGGAATAATCGGTGTTGGGATCGCGCGATTATCGGACAGCTGCAGGAGGCTCTCGCTGATTGCAAAGAGGCGCTGCGGCTTCAGCCGAACGATCCCGATACGCTCGACAGCATCGGCCTTGTCTATTTGAAACTGGGTAAATATGCCGAGGCCCGTGACAACTACGGGGCGGCACTGACCCTCGAACCCAAGATGGCCACATCTCTTTATGGACGCGGCATCGCAAAAGCAAAATTGGGGGACGTTGCCGGTAGTGAAGCGGATAAATCAGCAGCCAAGTCGTTCAAGCCAAATATCGCAGATGTCTGGGCGGAGTATCACGCAGATTGACAGCCAAGTTGCAACTTTGAGTCGTGACAGCTTTTCATTTGGGAGAGACGCATGTTCACAAGAGAGATGATGGTACTCGCGTCGCTTGTGGGCGTTCATATGCTCTGGGTCCTATTGCCGTTGCTTCCTGCCATCCTGATCTACCGGCTCTTTCCGAACACTTCGGTTGCTGTCAGCGGCCCGTTGGCCAATTTGACGGTAAGAGCGAGCGGGGCTTTCGCCGGATACCTCGTCGTATTCGCCGCAACGTATCCGCTGATCGGTCGGTTCGTAGATACGATCGGCGGATTTCAACACCCGTCCTGGACGATTGAGGGAACCGTCAAACTTCTCGATAAGGACGGACGCGAAGTCCAATCGGAAGCTCTTCTCTCGAAAATCGAAATGAAAACGAAGCCGGACCCCTACAGCGCGCAAAGCTATCTCATCAGTATGAGAATTCCGGAGGTTGAAGGAGGCCTCCCCTGGATCGTACTTGAGATTCCAACATTTGGCCGGGCGGTGACGGATTTGAAATCGGCGCCACAAAAGATCGATCCATACACAAAAACCATCAAGATCACGGCGCCGATCACTATCCGAGAGGTCCCAACTTCCTCTTCGTATGACGACAAACCTCAACTCGCCAGCAGTCGCTGACTTTTAGAACGCCGGCGATCGATGCACTGCCATGTGCCGGCCGAGGACCGTGCGATCGGCGTGCGGACGCCATCGAATCGCGTTGCGTGCAAATAAGCGGATGGAGCTAGCCTCAACCTCAGGGTCAGGCGACGAGGTCGCCGACCGTGACGAACCGCAAATGACCGCCGTTCTGCAGCAACGCCGCGCGATATTGATCCTCGTTCAAGGACACGCGCTCCGTCCTCAATAATGCCCGGCCATGCGCCATCGTCACTGCAGGCTTTTCGAGGCCTGCTCGTAGGTGTTCTTGCTGAGATTCGGCCGCGCGAGGATACGCTCCAGCTCGCGCCGGATCAGCGCCTGGCGCGCCGGATCGAACCGCCGCCATTTCGCGAAGGGCTGCACCAGGCGCGCCGCGATGTTCGGGTTGAGCGGATCGAGTGCGGCGATCTGCTCGCCGAGAAAGGCGTAGCCGGCGCCATCACCGGAATGGAAATGCACCTGATTGCCGGCAAACGCTCCGATGAGGGCGCGCGTCCGATTGGGATTGCGGATGTCGAACGCCGGATGCTGCTTCAGCTTGCGCACCCGCTCCAACGTATCCCGGGCTCGCGACATCGCCTGCAGCGCGAACCACTTGTCGACGACGAGCTCCTCTTTCTGCCACTTGTCATAGAAGTGCCTGAGAACGTCGTCGCGGACGGCGTCGTCACGGTCGACCAGCACGGCGAGGGCGGCGATCACGTCGGTCATGTTGGCGGCAGCGTCGAATTGCGCCTTCGCCAGCGCGACGCCTTTGGCGCCGGTCAACGCCAGATACGACAGTGCCGTGTTGCGCAGCGCGCGGCGCCCCATGGACGGGCCGTCCGGCCTGTACGGGCCGCGGTCGGCGAGTCTCGCATAGATCTGCTCGAGATCGGGGGCGAGCGCGGCGGCGATTTCCCGGCGGGCCCGTTCCCGGACCTCGTGAATGCCGTCCACGTCGACGACCTCCATCTGATCGGCGAGGAAAGCTTCGCCGGGAAGCGCCAGCATTTCGGCGGCAAAGGCCGGATCGTCATCGGCGCGCCGCAGGGTCTCGCGGAAAGCCGCAAGGAGATCGGGATCGAGCGGCGCTTCCCGCCCTTGCTGGCGCGCGGCGACCGCCCCAAGCAGCAGCGCCGTGCCGACCTGCTGCTGCGCGTCCCACCGGGCGAAAGGGTCGCTGTCATGCGTGGCCAGGAACTTGAGACGCTCCAGCGGCACGCCCTTGATCCTGACCGGGGCGGAGAAGCCGCGGAACAGCGATGGCACCGGCCGCGCGGGCACGCCCTCGAAGCGGAAGCTCGACTCCGCCTTGTCGAGAACCAGCACACGGCTGTCCGGCCCGGCCGCGGCCTCTCCGACCAGCTTCATCGGCTGCGGCGCCCCGCCGGGCCCGATCAATCCCATCGCCACCGGAACAACCACAGGTTGTTTCTCCGGCTGCCCGGGTGTGGGCGGCGTCCTCTGCGCCAGCGTCAGGGTGTAGCTGCGGCTCACGGGGTCGTATTCGTCGTGGTAGGTGATTTCCGGCGTACCGGCCTGGTGGTACCAGCGCAGAAATGGCGCGAGATCGCGCCCGTTCGCGTCCGCCATGGCGGCGACGAAGTCCTCGATCGTGACCGCCTGGTTGTCATGACGCCGGAAGTAGAGATCCATGCCCTTGCGGAAGCCGTCGCGCCCCAGCAGGGTCGCCAGCATGCGCACGACCTCGGCACCCTTTTGGTAGACGGTGGCGGTATAGAAGTTCTCGATTTCGATGTACTGGTCGGGCTGC
>Ga0335070_10000677_pt1 | contig 38612 bp, 33 predicted proteins | sample Lox_Sample_13_FD_206722 | JGI IMG/M metagenome (GOLD analysis project Ga0335070, IMG submission 206722) | Soil microbial communities from Loxahatchee National Wildlife Refuge, Florida, United States - Lox_Sample_1.3 | ecosystem: Environmental > Terrestrial > Soil > Wetlands | place: USA... | reverse complement strand
GGGTGCAGGACACGCTGCGAGTGGTCGATCACGTGCTCAAGGTCGATACTCCCGCGGGCCCCGTCTATCACCGTTATAACGGTGACGGGTACGGCGAGCGCGCCGACGGCGGTCCTTTCGAAGGCCTCGGCATCGGGCGCGGCTGGCCGCTGCTCGTCGGCGAACGCGGCCATCTCGCGCTGCAATCAGGCGAAGATCCTCTGCCCTATCTGCAAACGATGTGGCGCTGCGCGAGCGTGGGCGGTCTTCTGCCCGAGCAGGTATGGGATGCCGCCCCGATTCCGGAGCGGGGGCTTCTGCCGGGCCGGCCGTCGGGGGCTGCCATGCCACTGGTGTGGGCCCATGCCGAATTCCTCAAGCTCCTCGTTGCGCGCGAACGCGGCCGACCAGTCGAGTGGCTCGATGCCATCGAGCGGCATTTTGGCCATCCGCCCGCCCGGCGTAGTGACGGGCGCCGTCTGCAGGCGATCGCCGGCGCCATCCGGGGCGCGAGCGTGTGGCACTGGCGGGACGAGGTACCGGTTCTGGACCTGCCGCACGGCAAGTCGCTCGCGGTCGAGGACCGGGTGCCCTTCAGGCTGCATTTCGGGTTCGACGGCTGGCAGCGCACCGAGGACCGCAACGCCGAGGCCACCCCATTCGGAACCTGGTCGGTCACCCTGACGCCGCGGGAGCTCGCAAACGCCAGGCGGCTCAACTTCACGCGCCACCGGGACAGCGGCTGGGAGAACTTCGACCACCGCATTGAACTCGCGGGTGAAGCCGCGGCACATGCCCCGGAGGCCTTGCTGGTCGCCTGAAGGTGCGGTCACTCAACGGTCGCCCATACTCCCCCTGTAGCGACCGTCTTTTAGACCGGAAGGGATGAGTCTCCTTCCGGTCCTTTTTTCAGTCGACCCCACGGCTGGGCGGCTCCCAGGGTACAGCTGTCATCGAAATGAGGCAGAGCCTGTGCCGCGGGCTGTCCCTCCTCGATCGCCTGCGCAACGGTGGTCCAGAGCGCTCCCTTCTCCGCGCAACGGGCGCCATAGTCGAACAGCGCGTGCATCTCGGCTGACTTGAAGCGCAGTGCTCCGCCGTACGCGTGCGTGACCGGAATAAACGAGTAGCGGAACGACATCGAGTAGCGCTCCGCGAACGCGAGGGACGCTTCGAGGGCCGTGCGTGAGGCGTGCATCAAGGCGGCGGAGAAGGTGCGCGACAGCACGGCCACCGGTCTCTCGGGTGTGGTGCGGGGATAGGAGCTCAGCTGACCGTTGACCAGCACCAGCACCCGCGCTCCCTTCAGCGGTTCGAGCGTCTGCGGTGCCAGCTGCGCAATCTCGCTGGCAATGAAGAAAGGCATGGTCGTCCCGCCGTCGACGTGCATCTCGTCATAGGAGCGCCCGCCGCCTTCCACATGGATCAGCACCGGTGGAAGCACGCCGGGGATACTCGCCGACGCCATCAGCACGTCGCGAAACAGTGCACGCGCCTTCTCGCCCTCGCCCAAAGCGATCGCTCCCATGTCCCAGATGACCGTTTCCTGCTTGTCGAGATCGGTCGTTGCAACGAGCAGCAGCCGCCCCTTGGCTCTCTCGCGTCCCACCTCCGTGAGCAGCTTGCGGCTTGCAATGTGGTCGATGAGATCGGCCAGCGGCCGCTGATCGTAGAAGCCCGGACGAAAGAGAAATGCGATGCCTCGTGGCCGCAGAAAATGGTCGGACTGTAGCCCGTTGAAGGTCTTTTCCAGCTCGCCGTCCCAACGGGGTCCGAGGAAAGCGAACGGCGCGATGAGCGCCCCCGCGCTGACACCGGTCACGATCTGGAACTCGGGACGATCGCCGCGGCGGCTCATGCCGACCAGCGCGCCGGCGGCGAACGAGCCACCGGCGCCGCCGCCTGACAGCGCGAGGATGTTAATCGGCCCCCCGTCCGCGGCGTCGCGTACGCGGCGCAGTGTCTTCTCGGCGTTGGCCACGAAGGCGTCGCGATCGTTGCCGAGGAAGCGGACGGTCGGTCCGAACCCCGGAGGTGCGACGTCGGCGATCACGGTCGGCGGTGCGGCTGCGCGCGGGATCGTGACACAGCCGACAAGCACGCCGCCGAGGAGCACAGCCAAAAGGCCCCGCGGCAGCCGCCGCGGTTGTAAGCCGCGAATCCGCCCGGCGGGCGGGTCGGCACAAGTCTCTGCATCGCTTTGCATGCGTGCGTGCCTGCAGACCTTGCGGCTCGTCAGCCTTCGGCCAGCAGCGATCGCGCCACGCCGATGACGGCGTGTGGCACGACCCGTTCGCGGTAGTCGAGCGGCTCATGTGCGCGCACCGCGAGCTCGAGCCCGCCGCCAGTGGCGATGAGCATCAGCTGCGGACACCGAAGTGCAGATTGGGTCCCGGTCTTCATCGCCTGGTCGAAAATAGTCGGGTTCGAGGTCAGTCCCTTGACCGACAGCTCGCGGACATAGCGGGCGAGCGTCCCGCTCGTCAGCAGGTCACGGGTAATGTTGTCGAGCCAGAGACTCTGGCCACCCGAATAGAGTCTCTCAGTGGGTGTCATTAGGCCTTGGAAGACATCGCGGGCAATCGTGCGTGAGTTCACGTGCAGCCGATGCCAGCGTAGCCACCGGCGATGCATGGCAACAAGCTGCGGCACGCAAATGCAGCATTTCACAAACGGGAAACGTAAGGCCCTCGGGAAAGGCCGCCGGGCTCGGGATCAGGCCCACCGTTTCAGCTCGCAGCCGCTCTCCGGAAGTGAAGCGGTCTGATGCCAGAGTCACGCGGCGGCCAGGGTCAGCCCCGCGCCTCGAGGAGGCGTCGCGCTGCTGCGGACTCTGCCGCGACGCCTCTCCGCAGAGGCGATCAGGCTCGTTAGGCGGCCGATCCGGTGAACTCGGAATGTCGGCAGGCAGCGAGGAAGAACTCAACGCTGCGTGCGACGTGAGTCTCGCTCTCCCGGCGCAGTTGCTTAAGATCTTCTCCGAGCAGAGCTCGCAGTAACGGACGCGCAACGACCAGATCCATAAATAACTGCGTCGCAGTCTCCAGGGATGCTGGAGCGAGTCCGGGGTAAGCGCTGAGATCGACAGACTGGGCCAATTCCCGTAGCACCTGAGTCACGGCCTGCGTGGCGCGGCCGCGCGCCATTCGGCCGATGTTTACCAGGTCGGGAAACCGCCGCGCCTCGAGAACGGAGAGCCGCATGAAGTCGATGGCGTCACTGGAAAAAAGCCGGCTCAGGATATTGGTCCCTACGCTCGTGAGACGCTCCTTGAGCGTGTTGCCTGTGGGCGTGAAGGTCTCGAATCCGGCTCTTACGCTGGCAGCGTTGCGCATCGCGACAGCCGTGAATAAGGCCTCCTTGGTCGGAAAGCGCGCGTAGATCGTCGGCTTTCCCGCACGGGCGAGGCGCGCGATTTCATCGATGCTTGCCCCGCCCAGCCCCTGGTCCAGGAAGAGACGCCGCGCCGCGTCCAGGATCCTTTCATCGACCGCGCCGGCGAGCGCCCGCGGCGGCCGTCCAGCGCGCACGACAGGCCGCCTTGGCCGCCGCTTGTCTCTTGCTGCAACGCTCACCATTGCTCCGATCTCCAATTAGGCACGCCTGGCCGGACTACCGGAGCTGGGCGCATAGTATGAAAGTATATACGAATTCCCGAACAAACAGAACGATATCGTATCGTATTATAAGATGGGCTATGCCGGGGCGGGTCGCTGCCGGTGAAGGCATAGCTCGACCGCCTGCACGAAAGAGCTCACGGTCTCGTCTGCCTTGCCGACAGGCGCCGGTGAGAATTCAGGCTGGAAGGACATCCCGGGAGGAAACGCGGTCACGATCCACGCGCCCGGGAGATCCTGTCGAAGTCGGCCGATTGTCTGCTCGGCGTGCGCACGCTCGGCGCTCGGGAAGGCGCTGACCAGGTAGGCGATGGCGATGGCGGCCGGATTTGCATCCGGCGGCCGCCGTCCTGCATCGAGATCCTCCAGCGAAACATGGCGTGCATCCAGTCCCTGTTCCCGGAGCGCGCGTACCAGGAGTTCTGCCGCAATCGTATCGGCGGGCGAGCCCAATCCCAGACACAGCAGGATTGAGCCACTCGGCACCTCGACCGGACCTTGCCACCGTCCGGTCAGCTGTTCGCGGTGCTGACGCAGGATATGCCCGGGATTCTGATGCTCCAGAACCGAGGGGCGATGTTGTCGCAAGCGCCGGGGCTCGCCGCTGAGAGCGGACACGACCGTGACGAATACCTTCCGGATCTTGATACGCTGATCCTGGCTGATCGCGCCCGACTCGAAATCGAGGGAACCGAGATGCAACGCAGGCAGCAGGACGACATCGCAATACGCGGCGAACGTGTGACGCTTGAGGAAGGCTCGAGCCGCCACCAGGATTTCGTCGGCGTTTCCGGAGAGAGCTCGCTGATAGAACCTTTGCGGCAGCGTCAGGGCCTGCGTGTCCCCGAGCAGCAGCTCGAGGAACTGCAGCGCTCGGATGTGACGGCCGATCACGAGGAGGCACAGCGTCAAAGGGGTCGACAGGACCAGGCCGATTGGGCCCCATAGCGCGCTCCAGAAGATCGCCGCGACGACCACGGAAAGCGGTGACAGGCCCGTCGTATGACCGTACAGATGCGGCTCCACTACTTGCGCAGCGATGAGCTCAACCCCGGTGAACAGCCCCAGAGTGCTGATGGCCAGCGACCATCCCGGAACGACGGCGATCGCCAGTACGGTTGCCAGCAGCGCCGCGAGCCATACCCCCACGTAGGGAACGAACCGCAGCAGCATGGCGAGCGCGCCCCAGAGCGCCGCTTGTGGAAGGCCCAGAAGAGCAAGCCCGAGAGCGATGCTCGCGCCGACCCCGAGATTCACGGCGAACTGGGATACGAAGAACTTCGACAGTCGCTCACCCGCATCGTTGAGCGCAAGCGTCGTCAGGCGGATGTTGGTTCCGCCGGCGAGACGGATGAAGCGGTCGCGCAGCGCTTCGTGCTCGAGCAGCACGAACACCAGCACCACGAGCACGATACCCGTCGACTCGATCGGTGCCCACACGGCGGCCAGCACTCGGCCAATGATCTGCAAGGGCTCTGGGGGAGGCTGGTGCAACTCGACCGGAATCGCCGTCGCCTGCGCGGAAAGGCCCTCTGTCCCGGAGGGCGCGGGGGATCCAAGGCTCCTCGGATGGTTCTCGATGAGCCGACTGGCCTCGCTCGTCAGGGCGTTGAGCCGACCCACGGTCATCTGATCCAGGTTGCGGAGCTTCTGCTGAATCGTTTTCTCGTATTGCGGCAGGCTCTCAGCCATCCGCAAGACCTGCGTGCCCAGCACTGCGGCTGACGCGGCGACTGCGAGAGCCAAGGTGAGCACTGACAGGAGCACGGCTGTGGTTGGACCCACCCCGATGCGCCTAAATCTGCGGACCAGGGGCGCAATTAGCAGGCTCATCATCAGTGCGACAGTAAAAGGGATGAGCACATCGCGGCCGAAATGCAGCAGAGCCAGGACCGCTGTGAAAGCGATGATGCCGATGGCACGGTCGCGGAGCGACCCGGATGCGTCGCGAGCGGTCGTGCCGAGCGAGTCCGGGCTATGTCTCTCCATAGGGGCGCACACACGCAAGGAAGGCTGATTGTGGAATTGAGGCCCTACTCTGTCCGGAGCCACTATTCATTCGCCAAGCTGCCAATCCAAACGACCTCCAGTTGACCGCGCGGGCGAATAACACTGAAATGGCCGCCCCGGCAGCACACAAATGGAGAAAGGCCATGAATCTCAGCTTGGAAGGTGTGAGCCTCCATGTCGCCGATGTAGAGAAGTCGGTCGCCTTCTATTCGAAGTTCCCCGGCGCGCAGCTGATCATGCACCGTTCGGGTCAGTTTGCGAAGTTCAAGATGGGTGATGGCCATATTCAGGTTGTTGCGATCCCAGCGGCGGAGAAGAGCTTTCACATCGAGATGAATGCCCCAGACCTGCAGGCGCTTCACGACCAACTGAAGACTGCCGGCATCGAACCAGACGGTCCGCCAACCGTGCGTTCGTTCGGCAGGACGAACTTCCGGGTACACGACCCGGACGGCAACATCCTGGAATTCGACACGGCCTGAAATCCGCCGCGATGCGAGGGATCCGGCGACTCTCGGTCGACGTTTCAGGAGAAGCTAACCTCGGTCCGGCAGTAGATCTCCTTGCCCCCTGGGGGCGCTAACGCCTAAAGTTCCTCGGGAATGACCCGTGCGACGACGCTGCGCATGTCCGTCTGAGTACCCCGAAGGAAGTTGTGAGAGTCCAAGTACCCTTGGGTGACCAGATAGGACACGACATCGCGAAACCGCAACTCCCGAATCACTGGCCAGGCACAGTAGCTCAGTTCTGCTGCATAAAGAATCGCAGTCGCCCCCGCGGCCGTGAATCCGGAATGCCGCGACAGGATCTGTTGGTACAAGAGCCTGCCGCGCAAGCGGCCGTCTTCTTTGCGCGCGCGCTGATAGCGCTTGAGCATCGCCCGGCTTGCACGCCACGCATACCAGCGCTCTGAGACGGCTAACACGGATCTGAGGACGCTCACGTTTCTCACCTGGATTAGCTGCTTCATTGATCACAGCTCGCGTAAGCCCGCCGTCACGGGCATACGTGCCGCGCGCAACGCCGGAAACAGGCCGCCGACGAAACCGATGGCGAGCGCCCACTTGAGGCCGCTCCAGAGCAGCAGCGGCGACACCTTGAAGGAAAACACCACCTGGCTGAAATTCGTGCCGAGTGTGGAGGCCGTGAAGTTGTCGAAGATCGCCCAGGTAAGGGCGGCACCCATGACTCCGCCGAGCAAGGCGAGCAGCATGGTCTCGAGCAGAACGGAAACGATGACCGGTACGCCGCGGAATCCAATGGCGCGCAGGGTAGCGATCTCGCGCGTGCGCGCGGCGACCGCTGCATACATGGTATTCAGGGCGCCGAACACGGCGCCGATCGCCATGATCACGGCGACCGTCGTGCCGAGAATGCGGATCTCGCGGCTCAGGCTCTCGGACTGCCGGTTGTAGTAATCGCGCGTGGTCATGACATCGACCTGCAGCCTCGGGTCGCTCGCCAGCGCCGCCTTGAACGCATCGAATGAGCCGGCATCGATCAGCCGGACGTTGATGGAGGTGGTGCTGCTGCCGCGCCGGTACGTGGCGCCGACCACTGCGGTGTCACCCCAGACCTCGGAGTTGTGGGAGTCTCCGCTGTCGAAGATGCCTACTACATTCCAGATCTGGCCGTTGAGCTTCAGCGTCGAGCCCACATCGAGCCCGGCGAACTGCTCATGCGCACTCTTCCCCGCGATCAGCTCACGCATTCCCGGCTGAAACTTGCGGCCGGCAGTCATTCTGACGTTCGGATGCAGCTCCCAGGCACGCTCGCCGACTCCGCGGAGCTCGACGTTCGCGTCCATACCGTTGCTGCGCTTGGGCAGGTTTGCTACGACGACGAGCTCCGGCGAGGCAATCGGCTGTCCTTGTGCGTTCTTCAACACCTGCGGAGCCTCGGAGATGATCTGCGCCGAGTCGTGATCGACTACCGAATTGGTTTCCGTCTGTGCTCCGGCCCGCAGTACGATCGCGGTGTCATCCGTGCCGGTCTGCCGCAGTGTTGCTTCGAAGCCCGCGGCCATAGCCAGGAGGGCGACCAGCACGCCTACGACCCCGGCGATGCCCACGACGACCACCGACGAGGATCCCAGGCGCTGCACCAGCGTCGCGACGGCCACCAGCACGATAGAGCCTGTTTGTCTTCCTAGGCGTGTCAGCGCGAGCCACCCTGCAAGGCCAGCCAACGCGGTTGCCAGCACCCACCAGGGAGCTGCGAGCAGCAGCACTACGGGAACGATCGTCGCCACGAGCATCGTCGCAGCGGTTCCCAGTTTTCGAACGAACTTCATTTGATTGCCTCCGAATTGGCTCTCAGCGTCCCGACAGTGCATCCACGATGCGCAGCCGCATGCCTCGCACCGCTGGAAGCGCCCCGACAATGAGGCCCACGAGGATCATGAGGCCCAGACCCTGGAGCCAGATCGCCACCCCGACGGGAACCATGGGCGCCGTGGGCCCCATCGCGGGCAGCGAGGTGCGCACTGCATCTACGATCAAACCCGCAATCCCGAGCCCGACCGCGCCTCCGAGCACGAGCAGCAGCACGGACTCGCTCAGCACAAGCGCGAGTACCGTTCGGTTGGTGAAGCCGAGCGTCTTGAGAACTGCCAGTTCCGGAATGCGCTCGCGCACGGCCTGCGCCATCGTGTTGCCGGTGAGCAGCACCAGCGTGAAGAACACCGCGCCCATGATGGCTCCGACGATGAGGCCGACGTCGGCGAACTGGCCCATGAGCGCGGCCGTGAATGCCTGCTCGCTCTGAGTCTTGGTCTCGTGATCGGAGTCCCCCGACAGCGCGTCGATCTCGCCCGCCACCTGATCGGCGCGGTCGCGGTCGGCGAGCTTCACGACGTACCAGCCGACCGTGCCGTTGCCGAGGCTGCGCGCTTCATCGAAATAATCCCAGTTGATGAAGAAGTTCGATTCCTGGCCGCGCAGGTTGGGATCGTCCACGTGGTAGATGCCGACGAGGTCGAACGTCCAGACGTTGGAGCGGTCCTTCTGGGGGAACATCGTGGCCTGGAGCGGAATCTTGTCGCCGATCTTCCAGTGGTATTTCTCCGCAAGGCTCGCGCCTACGACGGCGCCGGTGCGCATGTCGTGAAACGCCTTGCGCTGCTCGCCGGGAAGCTGCCACTCCGGATGCAGATCAAAATAGTTGTCGGCCACAGCCATGCTCGGAAAGAAATTCTTTGGGTCCTGATAGATGCCGCCGAACCAATTGGCATACGTCACATCCGCCACGCCCGGCTCCGTCTGTATGCGGGTGTAGAGGCTTTTCGGCAGCGAGAGCGTGAAACTGATCTTCGAAACCGTGATGAGCCGATCGGCCGCCGCCACGCTGTTGGAGGCCACGGCGAAGGCGGTGCGCACCGAGTCAAGCAGCCCAAACAAGAGGAAGGCCGCCAGCACCGACAACAGGGTGAAGAACGTTCGGGTCTTGCGCCGGAAGAGCGCCGCCCAGACCAGACTGAGGTACTTCATGATCGCAACTCCTCCGCCGTCATCTGCCTATCGGCTCACGCGTGCGCGAGCTCAGGGGTTTCAACCAACGAGCCCTTGTCCAGATGCAGCGTATGACTCGCGTATTCGGCCGCCTTCGGATCGTGGGTGACCATGACGATGGTCTTGCCGTGATCGCGATTGAGCTGCTGCAGGAGCGTCAGGATGTCGGTGGCAGACTGTCGATCGAGATCTCCTGTGGGCTCATCGCAGACGAGCAGAGTGGGATCGGACACGAGTGCCCGAGCTATAGCCACCCGCTGCTGCTGCCCGCCGGAGAGCTCGCTCGGCTTGTGTTGAGCGCGGTTGCCAAGCCCGACCAACTGCAGCGCAATGGTGGCCTTGCGTTTTCTCTGCGCGGCCGAAAGCCGCGTCAGGAGCAAGGGCAGCTCCACGTTCTTCTGCGCCGTGAGCATTGGCAGGAGGTTGTAGAACTGAAAGACGAAGCCGACGTTGGAGGCGCGCCATCTGGCGAGCGCATCCTCGCCGAGCCGTTCGATGCGCCTGCCGGCCACGGACAGTGTGCCTTCGCTCGGGGAGTCGAGTCCGCCGATCAGATTGAGCAACGTCGTCTTGCCCGAGCCGGAGGGACCCATGAGTGCCACGAAGCCTCCTTGCTCGATGTCGAGATTCACGTGATGGAGCACCTCGATGCGCTCCTTGCCGCGCTCGTACACCTTGCTCAGGTTTCTAATTTCCACCAACGCGCCCATGTCTGCTCCTTTGCTACCGGTTGATTGCGACGCGGGTGCCATCGCTTAAATCCGCTGCCGGCGTGCGTACCACACGTGCCCCGGTGCCGATCCCTTCGACGAGCCGAAGATCGCCGAAACTCTGATCGGCTTTGACAAACTGCGCGTGAGCCCGCTCTTTATCGACCGTGAACACCACACTCTTGCCATTGCGCTGAACGATCGCGGAGGCAGGTACCAACACTCCCTTCGCGGAGGCTGACTGCGCAGCCGAATCTGTCGACTTTTCCAGGAAGGAGACCCGTACGCCCATGTCGGGCAGGATGCGTGGGTCCTTCTGATCGATGGCCACACGCACCTTGACGGTCGCTTTACTGCGATCCGCGGTCGGTACGATGGCGATCACGTGTGCAGGAATGTTCCAGTCCGGGTATGCATCGAGCACCGCCTGGGCCGGCTGCTGGGCGTGCACTCGATTGAGGTAGGCCTCATTCACGTCCACGTCGATCTCGAGCGAGTCCATGTCGACGATCGTGCCGACGCCGGTGCGAGTGAAACCGCCTCCGGCGGACATGGGGGAGACGATCTCTCCAGGCTGCGCCGCCTTGGCGGTGACGACGCCCGCGAAAGGCGCCTTGATGGTGGTGTAGTCGAGTTGTACGCGCGCCGCCTTCACCGTGGCTCGACCGAGTTCCACCTGTCTGCGTTGAGACGCCACCTGAGCCGCATAGACGCGTGCCTGGGTGCGGGCCGCATCGAGCGCCTGGTGGGAGACCGCTTCGCCGACCAGTGCCTCGTCCCGCTGGACGTCGTTGCGCGCCTGCTCCAGCTGCGCTTCGTACTGTCCGAGGAGAGCTTCTGCGGCATTCGACTGCGCTTCGGCTTCCTCCAAAGAGGCGCGCGCCGCAGTGTCGTCGAGCTTCGCAAGCACCTGTCCCGCCTGCACGTGCTCGCCTTCCTCGATCAGCACCTCGGTGAGGGTGCCGGTAATCTGCGCCGACGCGGTGGCTTCGCGCTGTGCCGTCACATAGCCGGTGGCCTGAAGGATCGCGCTGGTGCCCGATCCCGAGGAAGGCGGTGCCGCGGTCGCGAGATCGACGGCGACTGCCTTACCGCTACGGACGAAGAGCGCTCCGCCGGCGACGGCAATGAGCACGGCGACGGTCGCACTCGCGATCCACCAGGAACGCCGCGAGCCGGCCGGCTCGTCCCGCTCCTCGTGATCGATGCGCAGCTCTTCCAGGAGTGTTCTATTGTCAGTATCTGAAGCCATAGGGCTCACCTCTGTGTTCATGTTCGGTTCCACCAACCGCCACCGAGCGCCTGAAAGAGCGTCGCGGTGTCGGCATAACGGGCCGCCTGCGCCTGCACACGGCTCTGGCGTGCCTGCTGGTACTGCCGCTCGGCGATCAGAACGGCTGTGTGACTGTTAACCCCTGCCGCGTACTGGCGACGGGCGATGGCGAGCGAATCCCGGGCGGATTGCTCGGCTGCCGTCTGCGCGCTCAAGTCGCGGGCATCGGCCTCGAGCGCCCGCAGCGTGTCGGCCACCTGTTGCAGTGCCTGCAGCACCGTTTCCTGGTAGCGAGCAGCGGCGCCGTCCATGTCGTCGATGGCCGAGCGACGCTGGGACCGCAACGCACCTCCATGGAAGATCGGTTGTGTGAGGGAGGCACCCGCACTCCAGACTCCGGAACCCGCTTTCAGCAAGTCCTGAGAAACGGAAGCATCCGAGCCGATCGAGCCGGTGAGGCTCAACTGCGGGAACAGGTTCGCGGTGGCCACCCCAACCTGGGCAGTCGCCTGATGCAGCTGCGCCTCGGCGGCCTGTACGTCCGGTCGCTGCCGGACAAGCCGGGCCGGCACGCTCAAGGGCAGCTCGGTTGGCAAGTTGAGTGCATCGAGCTCGAGGTCCGGCAGCTCGACATGATCCGGGGTCTCACCCGCCAGCACTGCGAGGAGGTGACCGGCCTGCGCAAGCTGCTTCTCGAGCACCGGTAAGGTGGCTTCGGTTTGATCGAGCTGCGCCTGCTGCGCGAGTACGTCGGCGTGTGTGGCTGTGCCGACCTTGAACTGATGCTCGGTGACGGCCAGCTGCTCGCGCTCGCTCGCCACGATGTCCTGAACGGCCGCGATCTGCGCCTTGAGGCTTGCGATGTTGATGGCGGTCGCGACCAGGTTCCCCGTGAGCGTCAATCGCGCAGCCTCGAGCTCCCAGCGCTGGTAGTCGGCCTGCGCGCGCAGGCCCTCGATCTGCCGGCGTGAGCCACCGACGAGATCGAGCTTGTAGGTCACCTGTGCTGAAGTCGTAAAGGCGTTGTCGATGCTGGGCGGGAAGTTCGGCAATCCGAAGGCTGCGGCGGAGGTCTTCTCCCGTGTGGCGGAAGCCGTTCCGTCGACGGTGGGCAGCAGCAGCGCGCCGCGCTGGCCGCGATAGCTCTCCGAGGCGCTGCGCAGCGTCGCTTCCGCGGCGGCGACTGTGGGGCTGTTCTGAAGGGCCCGCCGGATGAGCTCATCGAGCGGCTTGCACTGGTACACCTGCCACCACTCGGCGGGGATATCGGCATCGGCGATGAACTGCTGCGCCGCGCCCCCGGCGACCTCGGTGCTCACGGTGCTGCCGGGTTGCGGGCCTGGCGTGTAGCGCGCCGTGTCCGGCGCCGCTGGGGAATGGAAATTCGGGCCCGCGGCACACCCGGCCAGAAGCAGCAGTACACCCATCGCCAGCGGCCTCATTGTGCATCTCCCAAGTACTAATAGAACGATACGGTTTCGTTTTATATACAGGTCCAAGCCGGTTGTCAAGAGAACGCCTCTCAGCCCGCCGCCGCGTAAGCGGCTTCGGGGGAGCGCCTGGTCCCGATTCGGGGCCGCGCAGCGGCCGCAGATGGCTTCGTTGCACTCGACTCGAGCATCAATTCGATGAAGGCCCGAGCTTTGAAAGGCAGGTATCTACGCGCCGCGTAGAGGAGATAGAGGGTCAGCTCCTTGAGACGAAACCCTGTCAATACCGGCGTCAGGGCACCTTCGAACACCGGGTCGTTGAAGACCGTCGCTGGCAACGCGGCCAGACCCATGCCGGCGGCCACCGCAATGGCAGCATCGGCCATCGCGCGGCAGCGCAGACTGAGCCGCGGCCTGACCTCGAAGGCGCCCCGCGGACCTTCGAACTGCAAGGTTTCCAGACTGCCGACCGTCACGAAGTCATGCTGAGCGAGCTCCTCGGGTGCCGTCGGCGACCCCTTGCGTCTGATGTACTCGGGTGAGGCTGCGAGGACGAAACTGACGGGTTGCACGCGGCGCGCCACGAGCCCAGGAGGAAGCTGCTCGTCGCGTGCAGCGCGGAACACGAGGTCGTACCCCTCCTCCACCAGATTGACTGCCTGATCCTGGAAGGACACATCGAGCAGCACATCCGGCCAGCGCCGTCGATACTCCTCGAGCACAGTGCTGAACCAGCGCGTGGGAATGCAGCAATCGCAGCAGGCAATGCGCAAGGTGCCGTGCGGGGCCGAGCTCAGCGATTCCAGTTCCAGCTCGGCCTTCTCCAGGTTCTCGAGGATCTGTTTGCAGCGCTCGAAATACACTTTGCCCGGTTCGGTGAGGCTCAGGCTCCGACTGTTGCGATTGAGCAGCCGCACCCCGAGTCGCTTCTCCACCGACATTACGTGCTTGCTGACGGTGGCGTTCGATAAGTCGAGACGCTCGGCCGCTCCCACGAAGCTGCCCGACTCGACCACCTGGCGGAATACATTGATGCTCGTAAGCGTATCCATCTGAGTAATCCGTCTATTCAGTGTGTGTACAGGTCATCGCGACTTCACTGGCGCGCAGTGTGGAACGAGGGCTGAGACGCGGACACGGTCTTTCGGTCAATCTTTTTTGGTATTTTGGCCTGAACGACGCATCCGCTGGGCCCAGGGCGCGTGGCAACGTGCGGCTCAGTCAGACCGGCGAGTCGTGCTGCCCCGACCGCCTGCGATTTGAAATTCTTATTTGTTTCCATCCATAGAGCCACGCATCAACGGACCACGCCCCCGGTCCGAGCAGAGCGAGGGCGGCCGCGATGATCGCAATCGACACGCATTGAGGCCGGGATGCCGGATGCGAAACCAACTCCCAGACAGTGAGCACCGCCGCCAATGCCCCTGCGACTGGCGTCCACAGCCCCGCGAGGAGCAACACGCCGAGCAAGACAACCAGCGCATGGACAACCGCGGCTGCGGGCGGCGCGTGTCCTATGAGAGGGGTGACGCCCTGGTAAATCAAGGTGCCGCCGGCCGTCAGACGCAACAGGAGTAGTCCGATACCAGGCGCGCCGTGCGCGAAGGTTGAGAATAAACGCCGCATGTCGCGGAGCTTACGGGCGCGAACTTCACCGGCGACAGATCCATAAGGACGCGGCCGGGCATACTTTCGGACACGGCCTAGAGCCGGATGATTCCGCGCTTTAGACCGATCATTGCGGCGTGCGTGCGGTCCTTCGCACCGAGCTTGGAGAGGATGCTTCCGACCTGACCTTTTACCGTGGCCTCGCTGATGGAAAGCCGCTTGGCAATCTCCTTATTCGACCTGCCCTCGCCGATGAGGGCCAGTACCCTGACTTCACCCGCTGTCAACGGATCATCCGTGGCGTGCTCGGCGAGCTGGAACGATACCTCAGGGGAAATCGCCTTCCGACCCGCGTGCACAGCCCGGATCGTATCCAGCAGCTCCACGTCGAGCGCGTCCTTAAGAAGATACGCGTGGGCCCCGGCCTTGAGCGCCCGTAACGCCTGCACGTCCCCGGAGTAAGTCGTCAGCACGATGATGCGCGCCTCAGGATATTCGCCACGGATGGCGATGATCGCATCAAGCCCACCCATCTCCGGCATCTGCATATCCATCAGAGTGATATCCGGACGGTGCGCGCGGAACTCCTTCACCGCTTCGCGCCCGTTGGCTGCCTCGGCGACCAAACGCATGTCCGATTGCGCCCCGACCAGGCCAGCGATGCCCTGCCGGATGAGCCGGTGATCGTCCACCGCGAGGATACGGATTTGTGCGGAGTCGTTGCCCATGATCGATTTCTCAGGTATCGCGGGAAATGCCCCTCGCAAGCCAGAAGCCCCTTGCGCTCTGCGCGGTGTCATAGGCGATTGCGCCCGGAACGCTGAGCACCAGCTCCGTGCCGGAGGCTGGCGCGCTCCAGGCCGTGAACTTGCCGCCGATCGTTTGCGCTCGCTCGCGCATCCCGCGCAGCCCGAAGTGCCCGGCGAGGCCCTCATCGGTCAAGAATCTTGGTTCGATGCCTTTGCCATTATCGCGCACACGAAGCTCAAAGCGCTTTGCGTCATAGCTGAGTTGCACCTCGATGCGGCTCGCCTCGGCGTGACGAAAGGCGTTTCGCAACGCTTCGCTCGCGATCCGATAGATCTCGTCGCGTAACAGGGGCCGCAGGGCCCGCGGCGAGCCTTCGACGTTGAGGCGTACCTCCCCACCACCGCCATGGCTCGGATCGCCAGCGAGCTCTTCCGTCAGTGTCTTGATGGCTTCGGTGAATTCGTGCGTCTCAGCTGCGGACGACCGTAGTCCCTGCACGGCCTCTCGCCCTTCGGTCAGCGCTTGTCGGGTCTCAGCGAGAGCGTTCTCTAGAATCGTGAATGCCTGCTCGGGACGCTTTGAAAACAGCGCGTGCACCGTCCGATAGCGGAGCAACAACCCACTAAAGCTTTGCAGGAGCGTGTCGTGAAGATCGCGCGCGATACGGGTGCGCTCAGCGACGCGCTCCTCCAGGCGTGCGTTGAATGCACGCGCCATCTGCCGCAGACGCAGCTGATACAGCGTCCACAGCACCAGCAGGAAGGCGGCCAGGCACGCGGCGCGGAACCAATTGGTCTGGTAGAACGCGGGCTCAATTGCAAATTCCAAGGTGTCGCCCTGCTCGTTCCACACGCCATCATTGTTGGAGGCACTCACCCGGAACCGGTAGGTTCCGGGCGCGAGATTCGAATATTGCGCCTTGCGATCGTTTACGACCTCGCTCCAGTGCGGCTCCTGACCTTCGAGCCGGTAGCGAAATCGGACCTTTGCCGGAGCCGCCAGACTCAGCGCCGTATAAGCAACCGTCAGATTCCGGTTCAGGGGAGGCAGGTGCAGGCCCTGCTTCGGATAGTAGGCTCTTCCGTCGGCCGTGATTTCCTCAATGTGGACGGGCGGAGGCAGTGCATTGATGTTGACTTGGGCGGGATCGATCACAGCTAGCTTGTTGCCGTTTTCAAACCATATCTTTCCGTCGGAAGACTTAGCCACGACGGGCCGCGAGTAGTTGAGGACACCTACGGATTGAACCCCATCGGAACTGTCAAATAGCGTCGCGGCAACTTTGCGCGTCGGATCGGTGCTCCATGCATCCAACTCGCTGCGCGCGATCCGCAGAAGTCCGCACCCGGTGTAGAGCCAGTAAGATGAGCCATTGTCTTCCACGATCCAGTGAACGACGTTGCAAGGCAAGCCGTTTGCCGTCGTGAGGGTCGTGACACGTCCATCCACGATCCGACTGAGACCATGTTCGGTTGCAGCCCACAACGCGCCGTCGCTGCCGTGCGAAAGGCCGACCACCCTTTCGCTACCCCCATGCTCGACGTGCAACGGTAACTTTTGGATTTGGCCGGCACGGAAATAGGCAATCCCGCCGGTCAGCAGCCCTGCCCAGACGCCACCGTCCTGATCAGGCAATAGACCAGAGGCTGGCCCCCCACCCATGCTCCGCCAGGGGATCCGCTCAGTCACCTTACCGCCCACGAAATGAACCAGCCCGTAACCGTCGGCATGCCACAAGCTGAGCCAGAGTCCTCCATGGCCATCGGCGGCGATCGAAGTGATGTTCCCTTTCGGCGCCGAAGGTATGGGTGTGAATCTCCCCTTGTCGAACACTGCAATACCGTGATAGCGACCGGCGGCCCAGATACGCCCACGCTCATCCTCGCAGAGCGGTTCAATCTCATCGTCGGGAAGACCCGGATGCGTTTGCGGCCGGTAAACGCGCATGCGCCCGTCCTTCCATTGATTGAGCCCGGTCGCCGTGCCGATCCATATGCTGCCGTCACGGGCGGCCAGCACGGATCGGACGCTGTCGCTGGACAGCCCATCTTTTACGGACAAGGAAGCCACCGGCAATTCTCGCAGACTGTCGACGCCCTCGGAGGTGGCTACCCAGATTGTTCCTTCACGGTCCTCGAAAAGTGCGACGATCTGGTTGCTCGACAAACCATCCTGTTGCGTAAAGACGCGTGCGCTGTCTCCGGTCGCGTACACCAAGCCATGGGTGTCTGTGCCGATCCACAAAGTTCCGTGGCGATCCCGAAGTAGGTGCTTAGCCGTGAGCGGCGATGGCGCACCGGGAAGCAGGTAGTCCGTGCTTCTGCCGTCTGCGAATTGTCGGACGTTCCCCTGCTCAACGAACGCGAGGCCTGCACGAGAAACGCCTTGCACCAAAGCTTGATAATCTCCGATTTGGACGGCGGCGTAACGAGTGGGCGAACCGGGTTTCCACCGCCACAACCCCGAACTGGCGGCTACCCAGAGCGCCCCTGCGGCGCCCTCGTACAAAGATATGGCCTCATTGCCGAGGCTGCCGTCATCGCCGTAGCAAGTAGTCGCTCCGTCGCGGATTGCGCACAGTCTTCCGGTCGGGCTGCCCCATGCGCCTGCCCATACGGTTCCGTCATGGCCTTCGATAAGCGATTCAATTTCGAACTTGAGGAGGGCCGGGTACGTAGTTAGTCGACCGTTGAGCCAACTCGCCAGACCTTCGCGGGTACCGATCCACAGGGCCCCGTCGTGTGTCCCAGCCAGTGCCGTAATCATCGCGCTTGGGAGCTGCGGCTGACCGGGCGGTGCCGTCCATGGAACCAACCTCACACCGTCAAAGCGCAGCAAACCGGCGTTTGTGCCGAACCATATGTAACCATCGGTTGTTTGCGCGATGCTCTGGACGACACTTCTCAAGCTACTGTTTTGAGGGGTCCACTCATTGTGCGCGTAATGCCATAAGCCACTCTCCGCATGCGCGGTTGTCAACAGCTGGCTCAACAGCGCCAGGGTCGCAAGGACGCTCGTCGATCTTCGCCGCGCAGACTGTCGCACCGTATTACTTCGAATCGAGTGTGCCGAAGTCCGGCATGAACACGATCAGCGGCCTGGGATTGCCCGCAGCGCATGCCGGTTGCGGGACGGCGCTCGCAAGCACGGCTAGAGCTGTCAGCAACCCCACGACCCGCAGCCCGCGGGCAGCACTGCGAAGGCCAGCGCCGTGCATGTCTAGCTAGCGACCGAAGCTGACTGAGAGACTCGCATAGTAATAAGCGCCGTTGATACCGAGCGGGTATGCGAAGTTGTAGGGGAAGGAACCACCGTAGCTGCCATTGGCCGTCGTCTGGTCGGGGTAGCGATCAAAGATGTCCGTGCCACCGATAGCGAGCGTCACGTTGTTCATCAGGTTGACGCGACCCTCAAGATCAATCGACCACGCCGGCGCGTAACGTTGGACGTGGGAGCCAATTCCCGTGGGCACGTTGACCATCGGCAGCATCGTGTCGAAGGAAGCCGCGTATGCCGTGCCGAAGCGCGTCGCCGCGACATGGGCGCCCCAGCGGCCGTCCGACCAGTCACCCGTGAGGACGAGCTTGGTGGCCGGTGAGCCGTACTCGAGAGGTATCAGCACACCTCCGCTCAGAAGCGCCGGGTTCTGTTCCCGGTCCTCGTGCAGGTAATTGCGGTTGAAGGCCGCGCTCAGTCTGAGATTGCCTTCCCAGAGGTCCACATCGTGGTCTATCACGAGGTCGAAACCGCGCGTGGTGGTGTCGAGCGCGTTGGTGAGGTACTGCACTGAAGCGACATCCGTGAGTCCGTGGGCGATGAGATACGGCATTTCTCCAGCCGTCGACAGCTGCCCTGTGGGCGTGATCCGGTCGGTGATGCGCACCTGGTAAAAATCGAGAGTGGCGTAGGTACGGGCGACGGGCTTGACCGCGATGCCGGCCGTGACATTGACGGACTTTTCGGGCTTGAGTGGCTGCGCGCCGAGGAGCTCCGCCAACGGATCATCGGGCGGGAGGAAAGCGTTGTTCTGCAATCCCGTGCCCGTGCTGTTGAAGTTGAGCGTCGTAATGCGGATCCCCGTCTGCGCCAGCGCAGGCGCGCGAAAGCTGTTCGAGATCGCGGCGCGCACGAGCAGATCGTCGGTAAACTTGTACCGTGCCGCGAATTTCCCGGTAGTCGAGCTACCGTAGTCGCTGTAGTCGGAATAGCGCCCGGCGACATCGACCAATAGGTGCGGGGTGAGATCGTTCTCGAGCTCGAGGTAAGCGGATGAGACGTGACGCTCGAGGTGCACGACATCCGCCGGGCTCAAACCGTTGTCACCCTGGGAACCGGGGGGAATGACCTCGCCGAATTGCTCGTCAAATGTGTACGGGCCCGCAGCATAGGATGCCGGGTCCCCGGCTCCCGTGTGATAGTGCTCGGACATGTATTCTGCGCCGACCGAAGTGACGATCTGGGCGGCGAGCCCGGCATCGAGCTTGCGCGTAAGGTCGAAATTCAGCCCCTGTTGATTCGAGACGAACGTGGCGACGTGAAAGCTCGTGGGACTTGCGGGGCCGAGCGAGGCGTTGAGCGAGTTGACGAGCCCATAGCTGAAGCGATTGTAGCCGTCCCGGGCGCTCACATCCCAGGCCCATCCCGCCGTATCGCCCTTGAGGCCGAACACAAATCCGATGTCGTTGCTAGCGCCGGTCGAGATCGGCCGAAAACCGTGTGGGTAAATGCTGAGGACGTTGGTCGGGTCGCCTGGGTAGCGGAAGAAAGCATCACCGCGACTTGCGCGCCAGTTCGCGGTCGCAAACGAGTACGCCTTGGTGTCGCCCCCAAGTGGCAGCTCCGCGTTGTAAAACAGCCCCGTGTTCTCGAGCTTCGGATCGCCCGAGGCGAACACGACCTGATTGTCGAGCGCCAGATCCGCCGGTGTCGAGTTGTACGAGGCGTAGGTCGCACTGGTCCGTCCGGCGCGATTGGTCGCTTCCCGGTTCTGGTAGTTTGCGCCGAAGCGGACGAAGCCCTCCCCGCCAAGGCTCACGCCGCCGTTCGCCCCCAGCGTTCGGTTCTGGCCATCCGTTATGGTGGAGCTGGTCGGTTCGAAGTGAGTGTGATTCTCGCCGAAGCCGAGCTCGGCGGAGCCTGGCCCGGTCCCTGACTTGAGGACGATGTTGACGACGCCGGCGATGGCATCGCTCCCGTACATCGCGCCGGCACCGTCACGCAGGATTTCGATATGATCGATCGCTTCGAGCGGGATTGCATTGAGATCAACCGCAACGGTGCCAGGGAACAACCCCTCGATGTCCATGACCGCATTCGTATGCCAACGTTTGCCGTTCACTAACACGAGCACCTGATCCGGCGCGAGCCCACGCAGCTGGATCGCCCTTACACTGTCTGACGTGCCGCTCGATGAAGCGCGCGGCATGTTGATCGCGGGCGACAGCGCCTGCAGGACCTGTCCGAGTTCCCCAGAACTAGCCGCGGCAGCAATGGCGGCCGGCCCAAAGACATCGATGGGCACCGGGCTGTCAAAGGCGGTCTGATTCTGCAGGCGCGAGCCAAATACCGTCACGGTATCCAGCGCGTCCCCGGATGCCGGCCCTGCCTGCTGCGCTAGCGCCGCTGTGACAGGCATGCTGAGCAGCAGGGCAAGTCGTCCGTAAGCACGCCAGGAAGGACGTCCGATCAAAGATCTTATTCTCACGGTCCAGCCCTCCCCCGACCCTCGGTCGAAACCACGACGTTCGACGCTCTGTACGGCAGTCTCAGCCATCGAGGCCCGTGTGCCGCGACGGTCTGACACTGCGAGACGCTCGGAGCGTCCCGTGCAGCATCGGTCAGGCTGGTCTGCCCCCTTTGTGGGAGCGCACCGAGGTCGCAATCGCCGATATCTATCAGCCGCCAAGTGGCATGTCTGCGAGAATCTACTTAGAGCTTAGGTCCCGCGCCGTCGCGGAACAACGCGGCCGGCGGTTAATGGGCCGTTTCATAACCTGACATGATCGCTTAGGCCCGCTCGACGCGGCGACTGATAGTGAACATCAGGCCGAGCGAGATCAGCGTCGTCAGGACGACGAGGTAACCCAACGCATCGTAGTGGAGTACCCCGCCCCCGGGGGTCTGCGTCACGACGTAGCCGGCGATGCTTGCGGCGAGGCCGCCTGCCAGCTGTTGAGCGGATGAGCCGATTGCCATGTAGGCGCCTCGGTCGGGCGGCGACGGAACAGCGGAGACGAGGGCCGATGAGGTGATGATGCGCGAGAACACCGCTACCTGCAGCGCGCCCATGATCGGGATCAGGAGCCGGAGCGGCGTGGGGCCGAGATGCGTGTAAACGAGCACCATGACGATCGCGAGCGCGCAACTTGCCGCAAACACCCGGTACTTCCCCACCACATCGCTCACGCGTCCAATGATTGGGCCGGCTATGACCGTGCATGCACCGACGAGGACGTAAACGAGAGGTAGTCGATGGACCGGCACCCCGACGTTGTTGACCATAAATGCGCTCATGAACGGCACCAAGGTGAAGCCGCCGATGCTGAGCAGGCAGGTCGTCAGGAAGCCCTGCAGATACCATCGGTTGGAGAGCGTCTGCCGAAGATGATGCCAGGCGCTACGGTCGACGCGGTCTTTAAGATGCCCCGAGACCGGCTGCATGCCTGCGAGGATCGACACGAACACGATCAGGCTCAGAGCAACGATGAGATAGAAGGGGGAATTCCAGGCGGAATGCGCGGCCAGCATGAGCCCAGACGGAACGCCCAGTACCGTGCTGGCCCCAAACGCGGTCTGGATGATCCCCATGACGCTACCCCGGCGCTCGAACGAGAAAAGGTCGGCGATGATGGCAAATGCCACGGAACCGACCACGCCGGCGAACAACCCCGTCACGAGACGTGCGGCGAGCAGCATCGGATAGCTGGATGCGAGCGCGCACAGCAAGGTGCCCATCGCAAAGCCTGCATAGAAGACGAGCAGGAGTTTGCGACGGTCGAAACGGTCTGCGAACCCTGCAGTGAGGATGCCGCTGAGGCCTGCACTGAACGCGTACGCCGACACCACAAGTCCGAACTGCGCCGGAGTGAGCCGCAGAACGGGCATGACCAATGCGCCTAACGGCGCGATGATCATGAAATCGAGCACAATGGTGAACTGCAGAAGCGCGAGCAGCGCGATCACGAAGCGCTCATAGCCCGTCAACGTGCCAGCTGTAGCAGCCGACCGCGGCTGCGCGGTCGCGGACGGGGGCGCGGCATGCGGCGACTGCCGGGCAGTGGACGGTCGCGCGCTCCGGTTTGACTCAGCTGCCGACGGCGGTCTCAAGGAACTACCCGCCCATCCGGCGCTGGGACCGGATATCTATCTACCAACAAAAGGCACCTCCGCAAAAGCTAATTGGAAAAGGGTAGGCAGCGAGCCTTCGGTGAAACAACGCGCCTGGCGTTAACGAGTCGTTTCATCAACTGACATGATCGTTGCGGCCCTGAAGGCGTGATGGGTATGCCTCTTGGCCCCAGTCCGCTCCGTCCGATGCGTCCAGCATTCACTTTCGGGAAACGCAGCGTCTTGCGCGCGCCGATTGTTGGAAGGACTGACGACGCCTAGAGTCATTGCACGGCCTGACCGTTCCCGGCAAACGCGACAGCCGCACAGATCCCGGGAATTGAGGAGGTACGACAATGAAACGGAAGCACACGCTGGCAGAAGTACTGGTAGTCGACTACAGCGCAGCCCGCGAGCAAGCGATCCGGTGGCTTGGTGACCGCTATCTGCTGGCTAGACCGATCAATGCATCGAGCTACTCGAGCCCGCGGGTGATGCTCGATTCGAAGCCAGCTGGCATGTCGCGCGCGCCAGCATCGTCCTGATCCGCGGTTGGAATGCTGCACTGGCATTTCGTCGCGCCTCAGTCGCCGTACGAACGCCATCTGCCGTCATGCTCGGCGGACCATGTTCCGATGTCGATCAACGTCCCCTCCTCGCTGTAAGAATTCACCTGTAACACCGGGGCCTTACGCTGATGCGAGAGGGATATCGATACCAGACCCGTGAACAGCCACGACTGCGCGCCATGGGAAAAGCACACCCAGACGTGCGAGCGGGTCTCGGTCAATACGAGTTGCAATTCGTCGGGGAGCGCCTGCGGGTCGCGGATGCGATAAGCCCCGTCCGGCACAAGGCCCGAGCGCGTGGCAAAGCTCTCCAACAGCCTCTCGACCTGAGCGCGCTGCTGTATCTTCTCCAACCAAAGATCCTCCAACACCCTTCCCTCTCAATCGTTCATCGCCGGTGGTGCAGCTTCGGCCTCGGTCCTCGCGATCCGGCCATAAGCAGATGCAGTTGTCGGCGCGGCTGCTGCCTATCAGTTTGTTTCCGTCCGATATCCGGACCGGCCTCCAAGTCGAGGCCGAAATGCAGCCTTAAAGCCGGCTCATTGCACCGAAGCAAGTGCCAATTTATCAGAGAAAAGAACGAAACGGTATCGTCTCGTTCAGCTTGACAAGCTTATTTCTTGCGTATACGAGGGCTTGGGATCCTGTCCGATAAGCCAGGCTGCGCGGTCTTCAGGGAGCGGATGAAAAAGGCCGGAAAGGGTTGGCCGGACGAGGGAGCGACGCAGTGGAAGCTCGTGCATACGCAACAAGACGCATGCGCGGCAGGATGCTGCAAGTAGCTGGCCTTGGACAGCAGACCGCGCGTCGATGCTGGACGCTGGGACAACTTTGGGACAGTGCGCTCGTGACACTGCGTGATATCAAATGACATTACGTGATGCTAAGTGACTGTTGCGATTACCCCTCCCCTCGCATATCGTTGACTTGTAGGCACCCTACTTCCGTTTCACACGGCAGAGGTCACTGGTTCGAGCCCAGTACCGCCCACCATCCAGAACAAGAACTTAGGTGGATTCCCTCAGGTCGTCTCACTCGAATTTGGGACAGTTGAGGGACAGTTGTGCCGTCCAGATAACCCAAGCGTTTGGTTCACAGTGCGTAAATCACACCCGACGACTCGATGGATAGAGAAGATAGAGAGAAGGAGCTGCGGGAGAATTTCGCCCGCGCGTCCCGCGCTGGAAAGCAAGCGGCGAAAACTGAAGCGCGAGCCAGTACCGTCGCGTACCGCTCGAAGGAACGCGCATTGCAGATCGAGGTTACAAACGGGGCCGCGATCACTTTGCCGGTGAAGCTGGTACCAAGTCTTAGGCGAGCTACGTCCCGAGATATCCGCGCGGTCGAAATCCTTGGTCGAGGCAGCGGCTTGCACTTCGAAAGCCTCGATCTCGACCTGAGCGTACCCGGTCTCTTCTCCACCGTACTTACCGGACCGGAGTGGCTCGCGGAGCTCGGGCGCGTCGGCGGGCGACGATCCTCTGCAGCCAAAGCAGCCGCAGCGCGCAAGAACGGACGCAAGGGCGGTCGTCCACGGCGCCTCCGGTAGTCTGTATTTACATTGTAAATACTCGCTGATAGACTCCGCGCATGGACCGCGTCTTCGAGCACGGAGGCACGAGCTTCCGCTGGGATGAGTCGAAAGCCGCGGAGAATCAGCGCAAGCACGGCGTCTCGTTCGAGGAGGCCGTTACGGTCTTCGATGATCCCCTCTTTGTGTTGCAAGATGCGAGTCGGAGGCAGGAGCAGAGAGACGCCGTGATTGGCTTCAGCTCCGCGGGTCGTTTGCTAACAGTTGTGCACATCGAGTTTGAAGGAGAATTCATTCGGATTATCTCTGCCTGGCGCGCTTCGGCGGCCGAGGAAGCGTTCTATGATCAATGAGCGATTGAAGAAGCGGCTGAAGAAGGATCGACCCAGCACCACGATCACGATGCGGATCCCCGCCGACGTCGTCGAGTCGCTGAAATCCGTTGCGCCGATGCGCGGGTTTACGGCCTATCAAACGCTGCTGAAGAGCTACATCAGCGAGGGGCTACGGCGCGACGAGGCTCAGTTTGATCAACACACTGCACGCCGCCTTGCGGATGCTCTGAAGCGTCGTGGCGTTGCCGACAAGGTGCTGCAGGAGGCTATGAAAGAGATTGCAGGCAGCTAAGACGCTCGCGGTCACGAACCAGGCAAGGAAATGGGCGGCCACGGTTGGCGGAGCTAAAGGACCGTCCGGTCCGAGGAAGATCGCAGGATGCGGGAGGCGCTGGGACAATTTAGGGACACCGGATACGCAGGTGACTAATGGCTAAGAATCAGCCGATGAGCAATAACAACGCCGATCGCCTCGCTTGGACCCGCCGTGATTTTGTCCGTGCCGCCTGCGGTGTCGTGGCTGTGGGTGCGTACGCGCGCCGCGGTATTCTCCCGGCGTTCGCGGCCGATTCGGTTTCCAACCTCGACGATCTTGCCCGCAGTGTTCGTGGGCAGTTGCTGCGCGGGGGCTCGAGCGGCTACGACGAGGCGAGGAGAGTCTGGAACCTTGCCTATGATCGCCGCCCGCTCGCGATCGTACGCGCCGTGAGCCTCGAGGACGTGCAACGCTGCGTGGAGTACGCGCGCAAGCACATAGTCCCCATCGCCATCCGGGGCGGCGGTCACAGCTATGCCGGGTACGGGGTAGCCGATGGCGCGCTACAGATAGACCTCGGCACATTCAGCACCGTCACCGTCGACCGCGACCGCAGAGTCGCCTCTGTGGGTGGCGGCACCCGGATCAGGGACCTTCTCAGGGCCACGCTGGCCGCGGGACTTTACACGCCGATGGGGTCGTGCGGCTCTGTGGGCGTCGCCGGGCTCACGCTCGCGGGCGGCGACACGAACGGGAGAGGCCTGTACGGAACGGCCTGCGACAACCTAGTCAGCGCGCAGCTGATCACGGCCGACGGCGAAGTGCGCGAACTCGGGCCCGACCGGAACGAGGACCTCTACTGGGCAATCCGCGGCGGCGGCGGGAACTTCGGCGTGGTCACCCGACTGGATTTCCGGCTGCACCCCGTCGTGCCGTTACACACCGCTGCATTCAACATCGGCTGGCAAGGCATCGCCGGGGCAATGCGCGCATACGGCGACCTCGTACGCGACGCCCCCGACGAGGCACGCGCCGGGTTCTTCGTGGACCCGGAATCTGGAGCGTCGGCGAGGTGCGGATACCGCGGTGATGCCGCAGCTGCAGCGGCCTACCTGGAGAAGTGGCAAGCCGCATTTCGCCCCGCCCCGGCGCAGCTTTCCACCTCAACACCGAATCCGGAAGGGGAAGTCTGGGGCCCGACATCCGTCGCCGTGGATGGCGCGTTCCTCGAAGAACTGAGCGGCGGTGTCGTCGACGTGCTTTCGCGCGCGGCGATTGAGGGACGTGGATTCGGACAGATGCTGCTAGGCCTTTCGAATGGGGTCGTGGCACGCATCCCGATGACGGCCACCGCCTACCCCCTGCGTGGAACAGGACTAAGTACGCTGATTGCCGCTGAGTGGCACAAGCTTGACGATCGCGCGCGGGCTGAACGTTGGGTGGCGGAGACTAGCGCGGCGCTGCGTCCCTGGGCGCGCCGCGCCTACGTGAACTACCTGCCGCCAAGCACACCGGAGCGAATTCGTGAGATCTACGGGGTGAACTATCCACGGCTGGCGCGGATCAAGGCGCAGTACGACGCGGCGAACCTGTTCCGGGAGAACCAGAATATTCAGCCGTCTTAGGCCGCCGTGCCGCCCGGCTGTTGGGACAATTTTGGGACAGTCAGATCGTGACATCCCGTGATATCAAGTGACATCACGTGATACTAGGTGCCTGTTGCAACAAGGGACGCTACTCGCATATCGTTGATTCGTAAGCACCCCACTTCCGTTTCACACGGCAGAGGTCACTGGTTCGAGCCCAGTACCGCCCACCAATTAGAACAAGAAGTTCGGAAGAGTCCTTGAGCCTGGCTGCCTGGTATTTGGGACTTTAGGTCACTTAGATCCTGGCCAGCCGCATCAGACGATGCCGAAATAGATCACGGCACCGCGACCATAGCTGCTAATGAGCCGAGGATGGGGGGCCATTTGGTCCAGGATCGTCCGACCTCCTCTACTCCGCGGAACTACTCTACCTACGCCTGCAACTGCGGCAACTAGCCTGTCGCTGACTGCTCCGAACACGTTCGTTGATTTTCTCGCTCAAACATCTTACGGATAGCAGCGCCGTCCGAAGGTTCCTCTCGCAAGGACTCAGGGTTCCATTGACTGCGCGGTGTTGCGAAGAAATCACCACCGTAGATGTGAATGCCGGCCGTGTATCGCTCGAGCGGATTCGTGACCGAGTGGATTGCATCACTGGGCAGTTCCGCCACATCGCGCTCAAACAGTACCTTCGCCTCCCTCGCCTCGATGCCCCCATCGGTCCGTCGCCACAAAATGTTGTCTTCGCGACCGCTATAGATTCCGATCAGGGCCCACAGTCGATGGTCATGAGCGGGCAGACACATGCGCGGCGCCCAGTGCGCTGCGAAGATGGTCAGCGTCGGAGAACGATGCAGGACGTCGAGCCCCGCACGGGTCGGCGAACCCAATGCGGCCAACACAGTTGGCGCGTCGCTGATCGCGCGCGCCAGAACGTCACGTACCGCGGCCTGAGGGTCGTGATCTCGATGGGCGGCGATGCAGGATTCGACAAATCGGTCGCGGTCAAATTTCATCGGGAGCTTGCCTCCTAGATTTCCACCGGCGGCTGTCTGTGCGGGCATCAAGGCAGCTATGGCCTGAGCCGATAGCAGCCCGAGGATGGCGCGCCGCGAGAGTAGACCCGTTTCATCGCGTCTTTTCATGGCGTCCATGATAGGCCGCCCTCTGTCTCAATCTAGTCCCATTTTCGGACTAGCCGAGCACACAAGCTGATGTAGGATGATGCCGTGCAGGACGGTTACGGGCAGTTCTGTCCGGTCGCGCTGGCATCCGAGCTTCTCGCGCAACGCTGGATGCCGCTGGTTGTGCGCGAGCTTTGTGTAGGCGCAACGCGTTTCAATGAGATTCGTCGCGGCATTCCGCGTATCCGTCCGTCGCTCCTGAAGCAAAGGCTCGACGAACTCGAGCGAGCCGGCGTCTTGCAGCGGGTACCTGATGCCAAGCAGGAAGGGTACGGCTACCAGCTGACCGAAGCGGGGCGGGAGCTGCGCGCAGTCGTCGGCGCCATCGGTCAGTGGGGACAACGATGGGCCCGCGACATACGCGACGATGATTTAGACCCCGGCTGGCTGGTGTGGGCCATGCACCGGCGCCTCGACACTCAAGCCATGCCACCGGGGCGTACAGTCATCGCACTAACCTTCCCCGACGCCGCTGCGACAGAGCGCCATTTCTGGCTCGTCTGCGAGCGCCAGCAGGTGGATGTGTGTCTGAAGCCACCCGGTTTCGAGCCCGATCTGACCGTGACGACCAGCGTGCGCGTTCTGGCTGAGATTTGGCGCGGACTCCGACCGCTGTCAGCTGAGTTGCGGGGCGGACGCGTCCGCGTCGAAGGTGCGGTGGCGCTCAAGCGCGCCTTTCCGCGTTGGCTATTGCTCAGCGCGTACGCCCCTATAGAGCGGCCTCGCGTACGAGGTTGAGCCGCGAGTGAATGCGAATGGTCGCTTTCCGCGAGCGACCGCTATGCCAATGTCTGCTATTGGGAGGAGACACAGCCCGGTCAGGGTAATCAGCCGCCGCCCGTCGCGATAGGGGTTCTGGGACACTTTTGGGACAGTGCGGTCGTGACATTGCGTGATATCAAGTGATATCAAATGACAACAAGTCCTTGTTGCAATTGGGGGCACCGCTCGCATATCGTTGATTCGTAAGCACCCTACTTCCGTTTCACACGGCAGAGGTCACTGGTTCGAGCCCAGTACCGCCCACCATTTCAAGCGATTTGGGACACTTTCAGTTGGGTCAGTAGATACCCAAATCGGGTAGAATCCTACCCAATATGGGTAGGAGCGCGAAGTCTGCACGAGCTTCCCGCACGGCGAGTCTGGCGGATGCGCTTTTCTCCACCGTGCAGCAACGCGTGCTTGGGCTTCTATTCGGCCACCCGGAACGAAGCTTCTACGCCTCCGAACTGATCCAGCTCGTGGGAGCGGGTTCTGGCGCCGTGCAGCGGGAGATCGCGCGGCTAGAGCAAAGCGGCCTGGTGACGATGCACCGTTCGGGCGCGCAGAAACACTATCGGGCTAATCGAAAATCACCGTTGTTTGCAGAGTTGCGCAGCATCGCGCGCAAGACGGTGGGGCTAGCAGAACCCTTGCGGACTGCTCTGGAGCCGCTAAAGCCGCAGATCTCGGCATCCTTCGTTTATGGCTCCGTCGCGAAACGCCGCGATACGGCGACGAGCGACATTGATCTCTTGGTGCTGAGCGACACTCTCACGTACGCGGACGTCTTCAAAGTTCTCGAGCCTTTGAATTCGCGCCTAGGCCGAAGCGTCAACCCTTCCGTATATAGCCGCGCCGAATGGGTGAAGCGCGTGAAAGGCGGGAATGCTTTCGCGAGCCGAGTACTCGCGCAACCCAAACTCTGGATCATCGGCAGCGAACGTGAGCTCCCCGCTTGAGCGTCTGACCGGTGCAGGAAAGCCGCTTGCGGCGGAGCCTCCGGATGCCAAGGAGATCGAGGGCCTGAAACGTTCGGGGCTCGCGCGGCTCAAGGATGCGACCAATATGGCGAATGCGCTCGAAAGCCGCTTCGATCTCGCCTACAACGCCGCGCATGCGCTCTCCCTTGCGGCTCTTAGACGCAAAGGGTTTCGGCCGCATCACCGCTACATTGTTTTCCAAGTGCTACCACACACGCTCGGTCTCGGGCCCGAGGTCTGGCGTGTGCTCGATAAGTGTCACCAGATCCGAAATCTGGGCGAATACGAAGGCGACCTCAATATCGATGAACGCATCGTCGCCGACCTGATTACAGCCTGTCAGGCCGTGGCCGCCAAGCTCGAAATGGCGTGACGCTGCCCATGTCTACCTTCGTGCCGTTCTCGGATGAAGACTTCGAGACTCTCGCGGAGTGGCTCATGCGCCGCGGCAAGGGGATCTTCGACATCGTAGAGCTCGAGGGTTTTCTGACCGCGGTCATCATCGGGCCGAATACGCTCTCGCCGCTCGCCTGGTTGCCGAAGGTCTGGGGCGGCAAGCAACCGACCGGCTTCAAGGATCTCGATGAGCTCAATCGGTTCATCGCGCTCCTTCTGGGGTTCTACAACAGCATCGCTGCGGCCTTCGAGACCGCTCCCGGAGAGTTCGAGCCGACGTTCTACGAGAGCAAGGGTAAGGGTAAGAAGGTGGTCATAGTCGACGAGTGGTGCGTGGGATTCATCAAGGGCATGCGCATGGACCCGACCGGCTGGAAGCTCCTGAGGCGCGAAAGACCTGAGCTCTTGAAGCCTATCGAGCTGTTCGGAACGCGGGGCGGCTGGCACGAGTGCGAAGCGGGCGGTGAGGTCAAGATGCACGCTGCGTGGTCGCCGCGTATTGCGCCTGCGGTGCGCGACATCCACTCGTTCTGGTTACCGCAGCGGCACAGGGTCCTGGCTCAGCGTGCACAGCGCCCGCACTGAGGTGACGATAGCCGTCGCTGGGACAATTTTGGGACAGTGCGATCGTTACATCGCGTGATATCAAGTGATATCAAATGACACCAAATCCTTGTTGCAATTGGCAACACTGCTCGCATATCGTTGATTTACAGGCACCCTACTTCCGTTTCACACGGCAGAGGTCACTGGTTCGAGCCCAGTACCGCCCACCATTTAGAACAAGAACTTCCAGCGCTTCTCTCAGGCGAGCTCACTCGAATTTGGGACAGCGGGGTCACGGGAGCCGCACCACAGGGCTTTCCTCGACCGCTCGGCGTGCGAAGACTTCAAGATTGACTCATCTGTATGAATTAGCCATATTAATGCATATGAGGACTACTCTAATCATCGATGACGCCCTGCTAGCCAGGGCCCAAGAGTTAAGCGGTCTACGGGAGAAGACAGCCGTACTGCATGCTGGGCTGCAAGCGCTGATCGCTCGAGAAAATGCGCGCAGATTGGCCGCGCTGGGTGGAACCGAGCGGCGTCTCAAACCGATCCCTCGCCGCCGGCCGCGCACCGCCCGCTAGTCCGCCAGATGCTGGTCGATACGTCCGTTTGGGTGGATCACCTGCGTCGAGGCAACGCCACACTGGTCGCGCTGCTAGAACAGACGCAGGTCTGGACCCATGCCTTCGTAGTCGGGGAGCTGGCTTGCGGAAACCTCGCGCAACGAGACAAGGTGCTGAGCGCGCTTACGGCGTTACCGCACGCACCGATAGCCGGTCACGACGAAGTGCTCGCGTTTCTTGAGAGCCACCGTCTGATGGGGCGCGGACTGGGCTGGATCGACATCCACCTGCTTGCGTCAGCAAGGCTGGCCAAACTTCCTTTCTGGACCCTGGACAAGCGACTTGGGGTCGTAGCGCAGTTGCAAACCTAACCTCGACGCCCTCCGTCAGCGGTCCCTGCTCACAGAGGGCAGCGGCCGGAATGGTTTGCAACTGCGACACGGGTTTGCATTCGCTGATGCAACGAAAACGACGGTCGTTGCAATGGTATTGGTCTACTTCGGTGGCAGCCGCGCCTTGATGTCCTTCAGGTCTTCTTTCAGTTGCCGCACCTCTTCTTCCAAGCGCTCGAGGCGGGAAGCCGCGGGCGCCGAGGCCATTGAAGGCCCCGTGATCGACTTCTCCGTGACGGCGGGAATCGTGACGGCTCCACTGAACAGGTGCGCGTAGCGCGATTCGCGGCGACCGGGTTCGCGCGGCAGCCGCACGACGAACGGTCCATCCACGCGGCTGCTCAGGCTCTCGAGCGCCGTCTCGACCTGCCCCACTTCGGAAAAGGACGCCATGCGGGCTGCGCGCGTGCGCAGCTCTCCGGGGGTTTGAGGTCCGCGGACGAACAGCTCGCAGACGATCGCGAGCTCCTGCGCAGTGAACTTCAGCGACCCGAACTCGGTGTTGCAGAACCGGTGCTGGTACTTCGGCACCCGACTGCCGAATCCTGACTTCTCGATCACGAGGTGCTTCCTGATCAGATGATCCAAGGTGGTCTGGATCGCCGCCTCGTCCGCCGACATGACCGGATCGCGGTTACTCTTCTGGTTACACGCATTGACCAGTGCGTTCAATGACAGCGGATACTGGTCCGGTGTCGTTATCTGTTTCTCGATAAGGCAGCCGATAACGCGTGCCTCGATTGGCGAGAGCTCAATGTTCATGGGCAGGAACTATCACAAACGGGAGCAAGGTTCGCCCTGCCTTGAGGGACCCAACATAGTCGGTATCTTATGGCTCATCGAATCTGCGCGAACAATAGGCTCGAACCTCTCACCAACGAACATGAGAACGGGAGTGTCATCGCCAGCCCTGCCGATCTTGTCGTGTACTCAGGCACAGTCGGACAGTGCTCTCAATTCCGCCTGATGGGTGCGCGCCGAGCGAGTGCATGAACCGCCGAATCGCTTCATTGTCCGCGAGTGCATCACCGCACAGTCGCGGTACGCCTGCGAGGCCCGCATGGCGCAGCAAGGCGTGCATGAGTGAGGAGCCGAGGCCGACGCGGCGCCAGCCATCGGCGACCACGAGAGCGAATTCGGCCACACCCGAGCCGGCGCACCGAACGTAGCGAGCCTCGGCAACCAGACGCGGGACCCCTTCCCCAGCCCCTCCGTCCGCTTCGGCGACGAAGCCGACATGCTCGCGCTGGTCGGACTGTGTGAACTCGCGCAGCAGCCGCTCCGGCACTTCCTTCATCGGCGCGTGGAATCGCAGTCTGCGGGCCGCGGGCGACAGAGCGGCGAAGAAGCCCTTGAGTGCATTGAGATCTGCTGGCCCGCTTGGCCGGATCAAGACCTGTCTTCCGTCCCTGAGCCGCGTACGTGTCGCTGCCGTACGAGGGCTGTGCGGCAAGCCAGCCGCGCGGGGCGCGGCCTCGGGGCGCGGTCGCGTCGCGAGATAGACGCCGAGCGCTGCGAGCGCCAAGCCCGCCACCTTGTATCCCGTCAGTGTGTCCCCCAGTACCAGATAATCGATCACGGCTGTCACCGGCGGCATGAGGAAGAACAACGCGGCCACCTGGTTGACCACGCCGCGCCTCAGCAGCACGAACAACAGCGCGAAGGTGGTGAGCGAGTTGACGCCGATCAACCAGCCGAGGCTCGCAAAGAAAGCGGCCGAGCCATCGGCTCGAAAGCCTTCGCGCACGGCGAGCGGCAGCAACACAAGAGCCGCGGCCAGATGCTGCAGCGCCAGCCCACTGCGCGGATCGACGTTCGATGCATGACGCTTCTGATACAAGGTTCCGACGCTGACGGCGAGCAAGCCGGCGAGGACTGCCAGATAGGCAGCAGGACCGGCGCCCCGCCCCGGCGTGACACTCTGGCCCACCGCCAGGGCAACCCCGGCGAAACCGAGTGCAAACCCGATCCATTGGAGGGGGCGAACCGCTTCACTGAGCAGGGCGCGCCCCAGAAGCGCGGTAACGATCGGCATCGTGCCGATCACCAGCGCGATCAGTCCGACGTTCACGCCCTGAGCGGCTGCCCAATAGAGCGCTCCGAACTGGAGCCCCAGCTGCAAGGTACCGACCAGAGCGCTGTGCAGCGCCGCGCGCCCACGTGGCCATGCGACCCCGCCAAGGCCCGCGAGCATGGCAAAAAGCAAGCCTGCGACGCCGAAGCGCAACATGAGTACCGTGAATGGACCGCTGTGATCGAGTGCGATCCGGGCTGCCGGATAACCCGAGCTCCACAATAGAACGAAGGCCAGGCCGAGCGGCACGCGGCCGCGGAGGTCGCGTTGGGCTGCGGGGCTCGCAAGCCGCACTACGGCCTGCCGGCCCGTCGTCTCCTCCACGAGTTGCTGGCCCATAACCTCCTCTGTGCGTTCTGTGTCGCCTGTCCGATGCCGCCCCGTCGAAGATCTGCGCGCCTATTAGCCGCACTCAACATACGCACCTGCGCGTGCAGAAACAGCCACCGGTCGGGAGACTGGTGCCAAGGAATACTTGGGTTGGCGATGTCCATCTTCCGGGGGATTGCATCGGCGATCATTCCGGAAGCGTCACGCCGGACCCGCCCATGTCCTTAGGAAGATCGTTGAACTTCGGCAGCCCGTCCTGAATGCGCAGTACCGCTTCGTGGTAGTGGACGTGCACGCCCGGGTTGAACTGCAGCTGCGGGAGTACGGCGGCGTATATGTCGATGAGCTGCCACCCCGGATGCTCGGTGAACAGATGCCCGCCGCACGACGTGCACCACTTGCGCAGGCTGTGGTCCGTCTTCTTGAACGTGCTGACGCAGGACGCACCGCGGGTGATGCTGACACTCTCCGGCCTCCACAACGTGAAGGCGTTCACCGGCGCCGCCGCCCACTGCCGGCACGATTCGCAGTGGCAGTAGCCCGACGCCACCGGCGCCCCCTTCACCGTGAACCCGACCGCACCGCAGAAACACTCACCGTCGTAGCTCTGTTCCGGACTCACAAACCAACCTCCGCGTACAACGTTCCCAGGCTGCGATCAGAATCCAGCCGCGCGGCGCACGCCACGGGGAGGCTCCCCATATCTGGGGAGCCGCTCCCCATCTTTTCGCCGAACGGCGCTTTACCGATTGAGTCCCACCTGCTGCCGCTGCAGAATCTCCCGGTGAGTCGTGTGCTGGTAGTGCTCGGTGAGCAACGGGCTGTCGATGGTCGCGACGGCATCTGCAACCGCCCGGTCGATGCAGAGGCCGTTGGCAATGGCGATCGCGGAGCCGCCGGAGCTCACGGTTTCACACACATCGCGCGCGGCGTGGGTGATACGGCGATACAACTCCTGCGCCCCGGCAGGCCGTGTCAGATCGAGATCGCCGAATTTGACGATCTCCCGGGGAACGTTGGCGGGTGCAGGTGCCTCGGCAGCGAGGCCATCGCCCGAGGCCGTGTAGAGTGCCAGGGCACCGACGAGGGTAGTGACAAGGTGTTTCATGTGAGCTCCTCCTGTCCGGATCATTCCGGCGCCGCGCAGACTACCGAGCGCGGCGGCGACGGCCATCGGTGTGGTACCCCATCTTTGTGTCGGGAACCACCCAGAGAGAGCATCGCCTGGAACGCGAGCTACTCAGCGAATCCAACAGGTCATCGCCATGCTGCTCCTCGAGCGCGATAGGCAACTCGCACAGCTGATCCGCTGGCGCGAGGCGATCGCGACTCGCGGTGGCTGTGTCGTGCTGGTCACCGGCGAGGCGGGTATCGGCAAGACTGCGATCGTCAGCGAATTCATTCGCCGCTGCGGCGCCGAGCTGCGGGTGTTGTGGGGTGCGTGCGATCCGCTGTCGACGCCCCAGCCGCTCGGACCCCTGAGCGACGTCGGCCGCCAGGTGGGCGGCGCGCTGCTCGAGGCGCTGCAGCAGGGAACGAGCCGCGAGCGGATTTTTGCCGCGACGATCGAGGAGCTCGAGCGTCCCGGCAAGCCCGTGGTGCTGGTGATGGAGGATATGCATTGGGCCGACGACGCCACGCTCGACCTCATGAAGTACCTCGGCCGGCGGATCGGGCGAACGCGCGCCATGTTGATCGCCACGTACCGCAGCGACGAGACCCACGCCGGGCATCCCCTGCAGGTCGCGGTCGGACTGCTTCCCGGAGAAGCGGTCAAGCGGCTGCCGCTTGCGGCACTCTCGGAGGAGGCGATCGGGGAGCTGGCTCAGACGCTCGGGCGCTCCTCTGCGGGCCTCTATGCCGCGACCGGCGGCAATCCGTTCTACGTGACGGAGCTGCTCGCGGCACCCCCTGGCGAGATACCGACCTCGGTGCGCGATGCGGTGATCGCGCGCGTGGCGCGCCTTTCGCCCGACGCGCGCCGGCTGGCCGAGCTGGTGGCTGCCGTACCGGGGCACGCCGAGCCCTGGCTGATCCAGGCGGTGCTGCACACCTCGGAGGCGGCGATCGAGGAAGGCACCCTCGGAGGCATGAGGCGCAACGCCGACGGATCGCTCACCTTCCGCCACGAATTGTCGCGGCGAGCGGTGGAGGATTCGCTCATGCCTGCGCAGGCGCGTTCATTGCACACCCGGGTGCTGCAGGTCCTGCGCGACCGGGACCGTGGCGAGGTGAGTGAGTCACGCCTGGTGCACCATGCCCTGCGCGCCGGCGACGTCGCGGCGGTGCTCGAGTTCGCGCCGCGCGCCGCCGCGCGCTCCGCCGGCGTAGGCGCGCACCGCGAGGCAATCGCCTATTACCGCGCCGCGCTGCGCCACGCTGATCAGCTGCCCCCCCACGCGCGCGGCTGTCTGCTCGACAGCCTCGCCTATGAGTGCCTCCTTACGGGCGACATGGAGGACGCGATCCCGGCTCGCTGCGACGCGCTCGCCATCTGGCGCTCCGCCGGCGACGCCATGCGCGCCGGGGACACGCTGCGCTGCCTATCGCGACTCAGCTGGCTGCTCGGCCAGGGCGAGCAGGCGCACCGCTACGGAACTGAAGCGGTGGTCACGCTCGAGCCTCTCGGCCCGAGCACTGAGCTCGCCATGGCGTTCAGCAATATGGCGCAGCTTGCGATGCTCGCATCGAACGACGAGCAGGCGATCGAGTGGAGCGAGCGCGCGATCGCCCTCGCACGCCGTCTGGGTGACGACGAGATCCTGGCCCACGCGCTCAACAACTCCGGCTCGGCGCGTCTGCGCGAAGTCGGGGACGCCGGCTGGCTCGACCTCGAGCAGAGTCTCGAGCTGTCGCAGCGCTGTCAGCTGCAGGAGCACGTGGCGCGCGCCCACACCAATCTTGCCACCTTCGCGATCGTCAACCGTGACTACGGGGCTGCAAGGCCGCATCTCATGGCGGGCCTGGCCTTCTGCGCGGAATACGAGCTGTACATGGCCGCAGGATATCTGCGCGCGTTCCGGGCACGGATGAATTTCGAGCAGGGCGCGTGGGCCAAGGCAATCGAGGAGGCAGAGGATCTGCTGCGGCAGCCACGCGTGTCGATTGCCGCGCGCATTCCGGCGCTCACCGCGGTGGGCCGGGTCCGCACGCGCCGCGGCGCGGACGGCGCGCACGAGCCGCTCGACGAGGCTTGGGCGCTGGCACGGCGCACCGAGGAGCCGCAGCGCATCGTCGCCGTCGCCGCCGCGCGCGCCGAGCACGCCTGGCTGCGCGGCGATCTTACGAATGTGGCCGACGAGCTGCGCAGCGCCCGCGAGCACGCGCTGCACGACCACAACCCCTGGCGGGTGGGCGAGCTCGTATTCTGGGCGAAACGCGCCGGCACGCCACTAGAGGACGCGCTCGCGATCGCCAGGCCTTTTGAGCTGCAGATGCGCGGCGAGCACCTGGAGGCTGCACGGGAGTGGGCGCTGCTGGGGTGCCCGTACGAGCGGGCGCTGGCCCTCTCGGACAGCCCGGATGTCGCACTCCGCAAGCAAGCGCTCGAGATATTCGAGTCGCTCGGTGCGCGACCGATGGCGCAGCGACTGCGCCGGGAGCTCAAGGCCGAGGGTGTGCGCGGTCTCAAGCGCGGCGCCAACCGCTCGACGCGCGCCAACGTGGCCGGGCTGACCGTGCGCGAACTTGAGGTGCTGGCGCTCGTTGCCCAGGACCTCTCGAACGCAGCGATTGCCCGGCGGCTGTACCTGTCCGCCAAGACCGTCGACCATCACGCGAGTGCGATTCTCTCCAAGCTCGGCATCGCCTCGAGGCGGGACGCTGCTGCGGCGGCGCGCAGACTCGGCATCGAGCTCCTCGAACGCAAGCGATCCCAGGCGGCGGTGAGCTCGAGCACCCGGCACTGAGCGCTCACGCGCACGGACACTGGCCGAGTTATATCAGGTCCGGATCCACCTCTTCAGCACGATTCGGAGGCGGCGGGGCCGAAAAGCGTGGCACCAGCATGGGAGTGTGCGCCCGGTAGGTCACATAGGTCTCACCGAACGCGTCCACCAGGTCGCGCTCTTCGAACTGAATGGCGCTCAGAATGTAGACCGTCGTCGTCACAGCGAAGACCAGGTGGGCGAACGTCATGGTCGGCGCAGCCCAGATGAGTGTCAGCCACCCGAAGTAGAGCGGATGGCGCACCACCTTGTAGAGGCTCGGCGAATGAAATCGCGGCGGGCGGTAGCTGCGGCCGGAAAAGAACCGCCAGACCTGCTTCAAGCCGAACAGATCAAAGTGATCGATGAGGAACGTCGAATACAGCAGCAGCAGCCAGCCGCAGACGTACAGCGCGATGATTGCGGCACGCCCGTCGCCCGACGCCACGTGCCACACGACTCCCCCGATCGGCTGCCAGAGCACCATGAGCGCGCCGAATGCTATCGAGCTTGCAAGCAGGTACGTGCTGCGCTCGGCCACCTCCGGCACGACGCGCGTCCACCACTGCTTGAAGGCGGGCCGCGCCATCCCGCTGTGCTGCACGGCGAACACCAGCAGCAAGACGAGATCAACGGCCGGCGCGGCCCAGAATGGCTCGCGTGCGGGCGAATCGAGCATCGTCGGCGTCAGAAAGCCGCCGATGAACCCGAACGCGTAGAGCAACACCGCCATAGCCACCGAGTAGCACACCACACCGTAGACAAACATGGTGATCCGCGACACGACTGCCTCCTTAATCCGGCAAAGAGCCGGAGCCGACAGCTTGCGCGAGGGGCCGAAGGGCCAAATCGGTGCGTCTCCCTAACTTTGGCGGCGCAAACCTCAGCTTTTCGCGACGACCAGCGGCACTGTGACGTTCCCGATCACGGGTGTTTCTTCGCGTTCCCGGCCTGTCCCAGC